>WNGQ01003384.1_pt1 | contig 47261 bp, 26 predicted proteins | sample 5407661 | NCBI WGS metagenome assembly WNGQ01 (sample SAMN13153382, study PRJNA577476) | soil metagenome | isolation source: 60 cm soil or saprolite under Garry oak tree replicate 2 | place: USA:California | collected 2016-06-15 | reverse complement strand
CTCCTTCGTTGTATCTTTAGAGTGGACGCGTTAGTCTGTTCGCGATTTGCCGCTGTTTTGACCCCTGGAACCGAAAACGTCACCAAAAGCGAAGGAGAGTCTTAGTTCAAAGTGTCGTCCGCTGTCAGCGCCAGAGAGCAGAAGTCAGAGAGCAGAAACCAGACGTCAGAGGTCAGAGGTCAGACTTCAGAAATCGGAGATCGGAACTCTGAGTTGACAGGACATTCAACGCTGCCTGGACTTTGTCTCGAAGCGATCGCGCGTCATAACAAACCGGACGCCATCAACGAAAAACGCGAGGGCCGATGGGTTCATATCTCAGGCAAAGAATTTGTGGGACGCGTGCGCCACGTGGCCCTTGGGCTCGCGGACCTTGGAATTCAACCCGGCGATCGCGTCGCGTTAATCTCTGAGAACCGGCCCGAGTGGTCGATCGCCGATCTGGCCATTTTGAGCGCCGGGGCCGTCACAGTTCCCATCTATACAACCCAGGCAGTCGATCAAATCGAATTCATCCTGAAGGATTCGGGCGCGCGCGGGCTGATGATCTCAGGCGGCAGAGTGCTCAAGCACGCTCGCGAGGGTTTCGATGGATTGAACCAGCTCGAGCGCATAGTTGTCTTCGATAGCGATTCAGCCGAGGATGTTAAAGGTTCAGTTACCCTCGAGAGCATCGAAACGCGCGGCGCGGAGCTGGATCAAGAGGACCCCCGGGCATTCGATCGCTTGGTTGCGCGCGAGCGCGCCGACGATCTGGCGACGATCATCTACACTTCAGGAACCACCGGCGAACCCAAGGGAGTCATGCTCACGCATGACAGCTTCATCTCGAACGTGACATCGATTACCAATGGGCTGCCAATTCTCCCAACCGATGTTTCCATCTCCGTCCTCCCGCTGTCGCACATCTTTGAGCGATCTGTATTCTATGTCTTTTGCTACAACGGCGTTTCGGTTTATTACGCGGCCTCGTTCGATCATGTCGGCGAATACCTGCGCGAAGTACGACCGACAATCATGACCGCCGTGCCCAGATTGTTCGAGAAGGTCTATCACCGCATCATCAAGAAAGGCATGTCGGCCGGCGGGTGGAAAACGAAAGTGTTTTTAAGCTCGCTCGCGATCGGCCAGCGCGTGGCGGAATTGGAAGACAAGCGACAGCCGGTGCCCCTCGGATTGAAACTTCGTCATGCGATCGCCGACCGGCTCGTATTTACAAAATGGCGCGAGGGCATTGGCGGCCGTTTGCGCTACTTTGTTTCCGGCGGCGCGCCGTTGTCGCCGACGCTTTCGTATTCATTCCTGGGCGCCAGTATCCAGATTCTGCAGGGCTACGGCATGACCGAAACATGCATCGTCTGCGCCAACCGGCCGGGTGATAACAAGGTCGGCTCGATTGGAAAGCCGTTCGAGGGAATCGAGGTTGCCATCGCCGATGATGGCGAGATGCTGATTCGCGGACCAAACGTGATGCGCGGTTACTATCGGCATCCGGAAGCGACCGAGGCGGTGATGCGCGACGGCTGGTTTGCCACCGGCGACGTTGGTCACAAGGACGAAGAAGGCCGGCTCTATCTCACCGATCGCAAGAAAGAGATGTTCAAGCTTTCAAACGGCAAGTATATCGCGCCGCAGCAGCTGGAGAGTCTTCTAAAGCAAAGTGAATTTGTGAACCAGGTGGTGGTCGTCGGCTCGAGCCGCAAATATCCAGCCGCTTTGATTGTGCCAGAGTGGGAGGCTTTGAAGACGGCGCTGCGCGCAACGAACGAGGAAATCAAAGAGACGCGCGCCGAAATCAGCAAACAGGCGGTCGCGATCAAAATCGTGCAGCGGGATGTAACGGCGATGACGGCGCGTCTGGCTGATTATGAACGCGTGCGGCGGGTAGCTCTTTTGCCGGAAGAATTTTCAATCGACAGCGGCGAGATGACGCCCACGCTAAAAGTTAAGCGGCGGGTGATCGATGAAAGATACGGGGAAATGATCGATGAACTATATCGATCATAAAGAACATTGAAGAGGACTTCCTTTAAATGACAGAGCGGGGCAAGCCCCCCTTCCTGACCTTGAGGTTATCGAGTTGTCTTAAACAACGCCCTTCGAGGCCATCAACATAGTTGACGCATCAGAGTATCTGCCCACTTGACCCTTGAGGCGCTCTTACCTGTGACCTTACATTCAAGGTGTTAGATCGACTTCCTAAGCCCTCATCCCCGACCCTTCTCCCAGAAGGGAGAAGGGAGAAGGAGATCCGAATACGACGGCGTAACTCCTGGGCTGGACTCAACACCTTGATTCGTGAAGTATGGCATTACCCTTGAGAGGCCATTCAACCTCGCACCTCTCCTCTGCTATAATCTCGCGCCATGAAAACACAGGTTTCGCGGTTAATCGCGCTAAGTCTCCTCCTTCTTTTTTCGCTTCAATCCGTTTCAGCCACCTGTGGCGGCGGTGGCGGAGGCGGCGGCGGCGGCATGTCCGGGGGTAACGGCGGCGGCGCCAGTCCGCCGGTCTACATCGTGCCGTGGAAACTTCGCGCGCCGAAGGACTCGCCCGCGATGGGCCTAATCCTATATTGGTTCCCCGCATCGCAGAACGAGCTGAAGATTTCGCCTTTGCGCGAATCGCGAGCGCTGTCACTTTATGCGTCGCAGTGCGTGTCGATGGAATATGGCACGAACCAGACACCAAACATCGACAAGCTGGTCGGCGAGTCAAAGCTGCCGGTGGCCGTGCTCGCGAATTCTGACGGCTCGCCGGTCAAGAAGATCGAGAACACCAACGGCAAACTCAAGCTGGGTGACGTGGAAAAATTGGTCGAGAGCGAATTGCAACAGCGAGCAACGTCCGTCGATGCGCAGATGAAAGACGCTGCCGATAAAGCGAAATCGGGAGATAAAGACGCGGCGATCAAGACCTATCGCGCGGTGGTTGAACAGAAATGCATGTTTCCGAAGAAAGCCAAGGAAGCAGCAAAACAACTGAAGAACCTGGGCGCCAGCGACATCGGCAGCATTCCCGCGAGCCCGGTTTTCGAAAAGCGTCAGAGCGCGCGTATTGAACAGACAATGCGGCGCGGGCTGGTCGCGGAAATGAATGCTCATTACGTCATGGCCGGCAACCTTTACTCGCTGGCGCACCGGATGGACCCGGCGGATCCAACTCCACTGCGTTATCTCGGCGAGAATTATCGTCACAACATCGGCGACTGGGACAAAGCACGCGCGACGTTCGAAGTAATCCTGGATATGCCGGCAGATCCGCTGTCGCGCGCAGTCGCGTTGCATGGTCTGGGCAAAATGACGATTCACGAAGGCGAATTCAAAAAAGGTCTGGCGCTGATGGAACAAGCCGTGGCCGAATTCCCGCTGGCCCTGGCGTATCGGAACCTGGCGGTGTACTGGAACTCGGAACGCGATGCCGTCAGGGGTAACCAGTACACTCAACAGGCGCTGGCGCTGGATCCAAAGGATCCTTACAACCTGGTGTTTGCGGCGGTCTTCATGGCGGCGAACGGGAAAAAGGGAGAGGCTCTAAAGATTGCCCGCGCGAACATGAACTTAATGCCCGCTTCGTACAACCTGGCGGCAATATTTGCTCAGAATGGCCAGCGTGAACGCGCGCTTGCTTTGCTGCGCCGCCATTTCTTCAAGTACGAGCGTTACAGTTCGGTGCGCGCCAAGGAAATGATGGAAGCCCGCGTCGATGCGGTGTTTGATTCAATCCGCACCGATCGGGAATTCGTTGCGCTGACGCGCGGCGCCGATGGGAGATTGCCAATTCCGATGAAAGGGATGCCGGCGACCCAGGCTAGTCCGAACCGATAAGTTGCGAGTTCCTCAGATCTGAAAATCTGAGATTTGAAATCTGGATCTGTTTTAGAGGCGGGCTTATGGCCCGCCTTTTTTTGTTCTGGCCAGAATCGACGCGTTAAGGCGTCGGAAGTTTTCCGGTCCTTAACATCGACGAAGGACAGAGTTTTTCCACGACACACTCTTCACACAACGGCCGGCGCGCTTTGCAGATCCGGCGGCCGTGAAAAATCAATAAGTGCGAAAAGATGATCCAATCTTTGCGCGGCACGAGTTCCATCAGGTCGCGCTCGATCTTCCCCGCCTCTTTTTGCTTCGTTAGGCGCAGACGCTGTGACAGGCGGCTGACATGGGTATCAACCACGACGCCTTCCGCAATTCCGAACGCCACACCGAGGACTACGTTCGCGGTTTTCCGCGCCGCGCCCGGAAGCCGCAACAACTCTGCCATCGTCTGCGGCACCTCGCCGCCGAATTCTTCGATCAGCACCTTGCAGGCGCCTTGAATGGATTTGGTCTTGTTCCGAAAAAACCCGGTCGTGCGAATGTCCTGCTGAAGTTCAGTGGCGGGAACTTTGAGATAGTCTTCCGGCTTGCGGTACTTGCGAAAGAGATCGGCCGTAACGATATTAACCCGCTCGTCAGTGCATTGCGCAGACAAGATCGTGGCAATTAAGAGCTCGAATGCATTTGAGTGATTGAGCGCGCAGTGCGCGTCCGGATGAGCCTGCTTGAGGAGCTTTATTATCTGCTCAGTGCGCTTCTTGCGGTCGGTCTTAGATTCTCGCATGGGGTGAAATCAAATTAGCCGTTTGCAGGAAGGCGGGGCAAGACCCCTTCCTGACCTTGAGATTATTTGAGTTGTCTTAGACAACGACCTTGAGAGCCTCCCAAATCAACTTCACTTAATAAACAATTCTGGGCGACGTTAATCACTTTCGGCCGTGCGCAATCTTCATCGCTTCCGGCAAGGCGCGCAAGCGAAGCATCGAAACGACGCCGAACAACGGTCCGGGCGCCAGAATCATAAATGCGTAGCGCCAGCCGGCGATATCAACCATCCGCGGAATCAGCTTAATCGAAATGGTGGTCAATAAGAATCCCAGACATGTCTGAATCGTCAGTGCTGTGCCGATGTACTGCGGATCACCGAGTTCGGTGATACAAGCGGAAAACTGTGCTGAATCAGCAACGACACTTGCACCCCAGATTGCCGCCACTATGAGAAGCAATACCGAGCTTGCTCCAAAGAATAGACCTATCACCAAACAACAAGCGCCGCTGATGGCCATCGCCCAGGAGGTGACCACGGTTCGCCCAACGCGATCCGCAACCAGTCCGGCTATCACACACCCGACAGCACCACAACCGATCACCAGGAACGAAGCAACCTCGGCGATTGCGGGGTCGCTCCTGCGCGCTGAGAGGCTGGCGCGAATCATGAAGGGAATCCATGTCCACATCGCGTAGAGCTCCCACATGTGACCGAAGTAACCGAAGTTCGCCAGACGCACGCCGCGATTACGAAAGGCGCGTCCGGCCTGTTTCCAATCGAACCGGGCGGCAGGAAGGGCGTACGGGCCATCGCTCACAAACAGTAAGACGATTAGGCCGCCAACTATCGCCAGCAGCGATACAAAGATCATGTTGCTGCGCCAGTTGGCACTGCCGATACCATTTACCAGATACGGCGTAGCTTTACCCAGGGTCAGCGCTCCGACTAATACACCGAGCGCCAGCCCGCGTCCGTAACGAAACCAGGTAGCCAGAATTTTCATTGCCGGTGGGTACACGCCGGCGAGAAACATTCCCGTCAGGAAGCGGAGCACGATTCCGGTGGCAGGATCATGTGCGAAAAAACCGAATGCCCCGTTGGCGATTGCTCCGGCTATCGCCGTCAGGGTGAACAGGCGCCGCGGACTGATTACATCCGGGAGATTCAGGAGCGCGCTAAGCAGAGTGCCCGCGACAAATCCAAGCTGCACAGACAGCGTCAGCCAACTGGCTAATGCTTCACTGAGATGCCACTCCTTAGCTAAGGCTGGAATGACTGCAGAGCCGCTGAACCATAAAGACATTCCCAGCAGCTCGGCCGTCGCCAGCATGGCGAGCGTTCGCCAGGGACTCCCGGCCGCGAGAACGCTGTCGTCAGGAATATTTGTGCGCGTCAAGCGCGAGGATTGTAGCCTAAATAGTTGATGTTTGGAGTAGTGAGAATCAGTTGATTCCGCCTGAAGGCAGAACTCCGAACGGTGTCTACGCGGCTGCTTCAATTCTCGGCGCCTTGCCGAACTCGGGCACTAAGGTTTCGCGGGATCGCTTATGGCGCTTGTTAGCGTACATCGCCTGGTCAGCCTGCACCAACAATTCCTCGATCGAGCAACGTGATTCGGCATCGACTTTGGCGACGCCAATACTCACCGACAGGTCATAAGGACGTACGCGTTGCGCGTTGTTGGCGCTCAATTTCTCCTGCAGGCGTGAGATCAACAACTCGGCGGTCTCATCGGGGCCGAGCGCCGCCAGCACCACAAATTCGTCGCCACCGAGCCGGGCCACAATGTCCGACGTGCGAAATGTTTCTTTAAAGATCTCAGCCGTCCTAATCAATGCTCGATCTCCCTCGAGGTGGCCCATCGAATCGTTAATAACTTTTAATCCGTCGAGGTCGGCGTAAAGAATCGCCGAAACCTTGTCGCTGCGCGGAATTGTCGCCAGATGTTGCTCGGCCACGGCGAGGAAGCCGCGGCGATTGTACAAACCGGTCAATTCATCAACGAGAGACAAACTGTGCAGAGCTGCTTCAGCACGTTTGCGTTCAGAGATGTCCTGAATTTGAAAGATGAAGTGGGCCGGATTGTCCTGCGCATCGCGTACCAGCGATACACTGTTAAGCGCCCAGACAATCTGGCCGCCTTTGTGCACATAGCGTTTCTCGACCTGACACGTTGGCGTCTCACCCTGCAACAATTGATACAGGTTCGCCAGATCGTTTCGCACATCGTCAGCGTGGGTGATGGCCTGGAAGTTCGATCGCAGCAACTCTTTCTCGGCATAGCCGAGGATGTCGCAAAGCGACCGGTTCACCCGCAACCACGAACCCTGCGTCGAAACCAGGGCCATGCCAATCGCCGCGTAATCGAAGGCATTTCGAAAATGCTCCTGCGTTTCCTGCAGCGCACGACTCATGCGCTCCTGTTCAGCGATGTGGCGGTTCAGCTCTTCGACGTGGCGCCGGGCCTGCTCAGCCTGAGCAGCGGAAGACTCGACGTTTTTCATGTAAGTCCAGTAAGTGAAATAAACGATGGCGATAATGGGAATCGTGGCGATGAAAGCGATGAACCCGGCACTGCCGATCATTCTCGAGACGAAACCTGCTGCCGAAGCGCCGGCAAGGTACGTCAATGAAGTCCAAAGAAAATTCCTGCGCCAGGTGGACCAGATTGGCTCGCCGGCTTTTAGTGCAGAGTTTGTGGCAATCAGGATCGAGTTACTGGCGTACTGCACAATGGCCATCAAACACAACATAACCACGAAGTCGGCGGAATTGATTCCTCTAGCGGTCAGTGGGTGTCCCAACGAGAGCTTCAGGGCGGTGAAAGTGAGAAAAGTGGAAACCGCCATCACGGCCGAGTTAAAAAAATGTGTTTCGATTTTCTTGCTAATCCGCAGCGAAGAGAAAAGGGCTTCCGCCGTTGCCACCATCACCGCCGCTTCGCCGCCAAACAGCAAGAGCGTGAGAAAGATAAAAGTATCAGAAACAGAAATGTGGGCCTGCACTCGCGGGATCTGGATCGACACTCGCGATCCAACGACGATCGTTACGACCGCGAGCAGTAAGAAGCGTAAGTCAAGTTGCCTGAACGGCAACGAGTAAGCGCAAAAGGCTGCGGTCGCGCCGCCCACCAGGACGACCGACCATGCGTACACTTGTTGAAAGCGATTTCGATTCACGATGTCGGGTGCGAAATTAGCTTTGACTGCTAATAGGGTTCGACTGGCTCGCCCTCTCTCGCGCGTGAGCAACATGTGTTCCGAGAGCTGAAAGCTCGCTTCTCCACTAAATTCGCCGATTTTCTTAGGCATTCCACAAATCACTCTTGTCTCGCTTTGACCAGATTGCAGTCAGATTGAAGACGAGCTTTCAAACTGACGCGACCCGGGGCAGCGGACAAGTCAGCGGCAGTTTTTTGGATCCGGACGTTCGTTTGCGTCTTGTTGCTCGTGATATTCTTATCGCCACTTCATAAATTTTCCCCCGCAGGTTGATGCATGGCTTCATTGCTTAAGGCCTTGATCCACAAACTGTGGCACAGTTCGAACGCGGCAGGGGAACTCCCCATCCGCGAAGAGCTGTATAGCGTCGACCGCCTCGAGCAATACGCGGTCGCCCTGGCCACCGAGCACAAGCTCGCCGGAAAACCTCGCCGCCTCAACCTGCTGCTGCCGCGCCTGGAAGAAAACGGACACAAGCTAATCGCGACCTATAAGTCGCTGGCCCAGTCGATTCGAGAAGAACACGTAATCTCTCCTGCGGCCGAATGGCTGGTTGACAATTTCCATATTGTCGAAGAACAGGTGCGCGAGATCCGCGAAGACCTGCCGAAAAGTTATTACTACGAGTTGCCTCAGCTCTCCGAAGGAGATTTCAAGAACTATCCACGCATTTATGCGCTCTCGATTGCGCTAATCGGACATACCGACAGCCAGTTGGATACCGAAACGCTGCGCCGCTTTATCAATGCTTATCAGCGAATTTCGCCACTCTCGATCGGCGAACTATGGGCGGTGCCTATCAGCCTGCGACTGGCCCTGGTCGAGAACCTGCGTCGCCTCGCCACCCGCATCGTTACCTCGCGCGGCGAACGGGAAGAAGCAGACAAGCTGGCAGACAAGCTGCTGGAAATCGCGCAGCGGCAACCCGAGGAGCTTTTGCAGGCCCTCTCGTCGCGACTCGGAAAACGCAAGGTGATTGGCCGCGCGTTCGTAGTCCAGCTCACCCAGCGCTTGCGCGAACAGGATCCTGCGGTGATGCCGGTTTTTGAATGGCTGGAAAAGCATTTGACCCGGCAAGGCATGACTATCGAAGAAGTAGTTCATGAAGAACATCGCCGGCAGGCCGCGGCGCAGGTCACGGTCGGCAACATCATCACCAGCATGCGCCTGCTGTCGACGCTCGACTGGAAGGATTTCTTTGAGACTGTCAGCCTGATCGATCCCGAACTGGCCAAAGATCCTGCCGGCATCTATGCGCGCATGGATTTTGCGACCCGCGACCGCTATCGCCATGTGATCGAACGCATTAGCAAGGGAACCAGAATCAGCGAGCGTGATATCGCTCGCACCGCCCTGCGAATGGCAGAAGAGGCGCGCGATTCCGGCGCAGTCTCGACCCATTCTCATGTCGGTTATTTCCTGATTGACAAAGGAGTCAGCCGCTTAGAACGCGAAACGAATTACCGACCGACGCTCACGCGCAGGATCCGCCGCGCGATCGAGCAGCACGCGGCCTTTTCATACCTGGGGACACTGACAGCCATAACCTTAATGATCGTCGGCGTAATCCTGCTGGCTCTGATACTCAATCAAGCCAATATCGCAACCATCATAGTTGCCGCGATTCTTTCATTAATTCCCGCGAGCGACCTTTCGCTCAGCGTGTTGAACTGGGACGTCACGCATTTTTTTGAACCGAGATTGCTGCCGAAGATCGATCTGTCAAAGGGCATCCCCGCCGAGGCGCGCACAATCGTAGTCGTGCCCGCAATCCTAAATGATAAGGAAACTGTTCGTGAACTTATCGACAAGCTCGAAATCGCTTACCTCGCCAATCGGGATGATCACATTCACTTTGCGTTACTTGGTGACTTTGCCGATGCGGACTCAGAGGACGTGGCCTCGGATAAGGAAATTCTTGAAGCGGCAAGAAACGGAATTTCTGAACTCAACCAGCGCTACGGCGCTCCTGAGTCAAGCACCTTTCACCTATTCCATCGGCGCCGCCAATGGTGCGAGACAGAGCAGAAATGGATTGGCTGGGAACGGAAGCGCGGCAAGTTGCGTGAATTAAACCGGCTCTTGCGCGGCGATCGTAGCGCCAGTTTTATCGAGGTAACTGCAAGTACCGAATTACTTTCCCAGATTCGTTACGTGATTACCCTCGATGCCGACACACAATTGCCCCGCGACGCTGCCTGCCGGCTCATTGGCGCTGCGATCCATCCATTAAATCAACCGCGTTTCGATAACGAGGCCCTCCGGGTTGTCAGCGGTTATGGAATTCTTCAGCCGCGGGTGAGCATCACGCTGGAGAGCGCCTCGAGATCCTTATTCGCACGTACTTTCTCAGGCAACACAGGCATTGATCCCTACACGACCGCCTCGTCTGACGTATATCAGGACCTTTTCGGCGAAGGAATTTACACCGGTAAAGGATTCTATGACGTGGATGCTTTTGAAAAGGCGCTCGACGGTCGCGTTCCTGAAAATTCCCTGCTCAGTCACGACTTGTTTGAATCGATTTTTGCCCGCGCAGGGTTGGTGACCGACATTGAATTTCTCGACGACTACCCGGTTTATTACGACGCCTATGCAATGCGCCAGCACCGGTGGACTCGCGGCGATTGGCAGATCGCGGGCTGGTTGCGAAGGATTGTGCCTGACGCGCAAGGCCGGCGGCAGCCAAACAGAATTTCCGCCATCTCGCGCTGGAAGATTTTAGATAACCTGCGACGCAGCCTGCTGGCGCCGTCGATCGTTTTGCTTTTGATTGCATCCTGGACAGTGTTGCCCGGCAATCCTATCTGGTGGACGTTGTTGGTACTGCTGACGCTTGCGTTCCCCGTTTATGCCCACGTGACGACTGGCTTGCTAATTCACCCGCGCGGCATTCCGTGGACCAGTCATTTTTGGAGCGTCTGGGGCGACATCCGCACCGACACGGCGCAGCTCGCACTGGCAATCGTCTTTCTCGCCCATCAGGCATATTTAATGGCCGACGCAATCACACGGACCGTCTACCGAAAACTAATTTCACATCGCCACCTCCTGGAATGGGTGCCTGCTGCGAAGGCCGAAAAATCAACCAAACACGACGCTGCGGCATTTGCGCGATTTATGTGGCCGGCGCAAGCGATTACTTTCATCTCGCTGCTAATCATTGTCATAACTAACCCGCGTTCATTGCCGTTCGCCGCGCCCTTCCTGCTAACCTGGTTGCTGTCACCTGTAATTGCGTATTACGTCAGTCGCCCCCTCCAGGAAGACGGCCGGGAGATTGCCGCGCCAGAAATTCGCGCCGGACGGATCGTCGCGCGTCGCACCTGGAGATTTTTCGAGACGTTTGTCACCGACGAAGACAACTGGCTGCCGCCGGACAATTTTCAGGAAGATCCACTCCCCGTAATCGCCCATCGGACCTCGCCGACGAATATAGGCTTGCTCCTGTTGTCGACGCTTGCGGCCCACGACTTTGGCTATGTCGGTTTCAGCGAGCTAATCGAACGAATTGAACTGACGCTCGCAAGCCTGGATAAGCTGCAGAAATTCCGCGGCCACTTGTTCAATTGGTACGACACGCGAACGCTGGTACCTCTCTGGCCGCAATACACTTCCGTCGTCGATAGCGGCAATCTTGCTGGTCAACTGATAGTGCTCAAACAGGCATGCCTTGAACTTCCCGATCAAAAACTCTTCGATCAGCGCGTGCTGCGCGGGATGGCAGACACGATCGGAGCAATCAAACAGGAAGCGTCCCAACTCACTACTGCGCGGCGCAGCACTGATGCGCTGACAATCAAACAGCTCCTCGACGAGATCAATGGATGCGCTCGCGTTCTCAGCTCCGACGAACCTGAAACTCTGGCTGAATGGACCTCCCTTTTTGCCTCTCTGACGGCGCATGCAACCGCGGCTGATGACATTGTCGCGGCACTTGCTCAGGAGCACGGGCAAGTCGAATTTGTAGAACTGCGTTGGTGGACCAGTTCTCTGCTTCATGAAGCCGAGACCCGCCTGCGCGATTTGAATACGCTGGCGCCATGGGCCGCCGAGGATAGTGGCAGCCTTGATTTTCGGTCATCCAACATCGAGCTTCGCAGGCGTTGGGAGAAGATTGCCCGCGAACTGCGGCGCGTTCCTTCGCTGGCTGACATCCCACAAATTTGTGACAGCGTTCTGGTGCAACTCGCCGCGCTCAATCCGGAATTCGAGCAGGGCTCGTCTGATGGTGATAACGAAGTTCTGGATAAACTAAAGGCCCTGACAGAGCTCCTGGAACATGCTGCAGTAGCGTCGAAACAATTCTCATCACGTCTGGCACAAATCGCGCAGGCATGCACCAGGCTGTTCGACGAAATGGACTTTACGTTCCTCCTGGACAAAGAGCGTAAAGTCTTCACGATTGGTTACAACGTCACCGAAGGGCATCAGGACAATTCGTTTTACGATTTACTGGCCTCCGAAGCGAGGCTTGCGAGTTTCATCGCGATCGCCAAAGGCGACGTGCCGCAGGAACACTGGTTTCGCATGGGACGCCAATTGACATCAGTTGACAGCAGTCGTGCCCTCATCTCCTGGACGGGAACGATGTTCGAATACCTGATGCCGTTGCTCGTGATGCGCCATTATCGCGAAACGCTGCTGGGCCAGACCTACGAGGCGATCGTTGCGCGGCAGATCGAGTATGGTTACGAGCGCGGTGTCCCCTGGGGCATTTCCGAATCGGCATATAGCGCGCGCGACCTGCAGCTCAACTATCAATACGGGCCCTTTGGCGTGCCTGGCCTCGGCTTGAAACGCGGTTTGATCGAAGACCTGGTTGTGTCGCCATACTCGACCATTCTCGCCGCGCTCGTACAACCGCGGCAGGCAGTGGAAAATCTGCGGGCGCTGGAGCGTGCAGGTGGACTTTCCCGTTACGGCTTTTATGAAGCACTCGATTACACACCCGAGCGAGTAAAAAAAGGCGAGACCTGCACTCTGGTGCGCGCTTATATGGCACATCACCAGGGTATGAGCTTGATTGCCCTGGATAACCTAATCAACCACGGAGTGATGCAGGATCGTTTTCACAGTGAACCCATTGTTCAGGCCACCGAGCTGCTCCTCCAGGAGCGTATTCCGCGCGGCGTGCCGGCCGCGCATCCGCGTGCGGAAGAAGTTTTGACCGGCCGCGTCGTCCGCACGCTAACGGGCCTGGTCACGCGCGCTTACGACACCGCGGACTTGCCGACTCCCCGCACCCAACTGCTGTCTAATGGTAATTACAGCCTGATGATTACAACCGCAGGAGCGGGCTATTCAGCTTCCGGGCCCATTGCCGTCACCCGTTGGCGCGAAGATGTGACGCGCGATAACTGGGGTAGCTTCTGTTACATCCGCGACGTGCGCACCGGCGCAGTTTGGTCCGCGGGCTATCAACCCGTCGGCGCTAAACCGCAAAGTTACGAAGTCGCCTTCTCAGAAGACAAAGCCGATTTCTGGCGACGCGATGCCGGCATCGTTACCCACCTGGAAGTAATTGTTTCCGCCGAAGATAACGCGGAAATGCGGCGGCTATCGATTGCGAACTATTCATCGCGGCCTCGTGAGATCGAATTGACCAGTTACAGTGAGGTGGTGCTGGCCCCGGCGGCCGACGATCGCGCGCATCCTGCTTTCGGCAATCTGTTTGTGGAAACGGAATTTTATCACCCGCACCGGGCGCTACTCGCTCGTCGGCGCCCTCGATCCTCAAAAGACAAGGCGACCTGGGGCGTGCACGTGCTGGCTACCGAAAGTGAAACGATCGGCGCCGTGCAATGCGAAACTGATCGGGCGCGGTTCCTCGGCCGCGGACATACGACGGCGGATCCGGTCGCGGTCATCGAAGATCGGCCGCTGTCAAACACCGTCGGCGCCGTCCTGGATCCGATTTTCAGTTTACGAAGCCGAATTCGGTTGTTGCCAAACGAAACCGCACACGTTGTTTTCACCACCGGCGTCGCTGAATCTCGCGAGCATGCAATTGCACTTTCAGAAAAATATCGAGAGCCCCAAATCTTCGATCGCGAGTCGCGTCTGGCCTGGACCCGCGCCCAGGTCGAGATGAATCACCTCCACATAGATCCTGATGAAGCACACCTGTTTCAACGGCTGGCCAGCCGCGTGTTGTATTCCGATCCTTCACTGCGGCCGCGGCCTCACGTGCTGGCCCTTAACCGGTTGACACAATCCGGACTGTGGTCCCAGGGAATCAGCGGAGACATCCCAATCGTAATCCTGCGGCTGGATCGCGAAGAAGACATTCAGATGGCTCGGCAGATGCTGCGCGCGCATCAATACCTGAGATCCAAAGGCCTGAATTTCGATCTCGTGATCCTGAACGATCATCCTTCGAGCTATGCGCAGGAGTTGCAGGACGCGCTTCTGTTAGCGGTGCGGACTTCCGGCGCCCAGGGATTGCTCGACGCTCCCGGCGGTGTTTTCATTCGCCGTTCTGACATCATGCCTGAGGAAGAACGAATTCTCCTGCACGCGGTCGCCCGAGTCGTGATCGTCAGCGAGCGAGGCTCATTGGAAGACCAACTGGTGCGCCGTCCGGTGGAAGAAGATCTGCCCCCAGCTTTCGCTCCTCGCCTACCGTCTCAAGTTCAGAGCGAGCTGGTGAGGGAGCTACCAAAACTTTCGTTCTTCAACGGTTTGGGCGGCTTTGGCCAATCCGGACGCGAATACGTGACCATTCTGGGCGAGGGTCAATGGACTCCTGCGCCCTGGTCTAATGTAGTGGCCAATAATCCGGACTTTGGTTTTCTGGTAACTGAGACTGGCAGCGGATTTACCTGGTCGCTCAACAGCCACGAAAATCGTTTGACGCCATGGTCGAATGACACCGTCTGCGACCCGCCAGGTGAGGTCCTCTACATCCGCGATGAAGATACGGGGAGCGTTTGGACGCCGACACCGCTGCCGATTCGCGAAGCCGGATCTTACCTGATTCGTCACGGCCAGGGTTACACGGTATTCGAACATGCGAGTCATGGAATCTCTCAAGAGCTGTTGCTATTCGCGCCCTTGGATGCTCCGGTGAAAATTTCGCTCTTGCGACTGCGTAATCGCAGCGATCGACACCGGCGACTTTCAGTGACGAGTTATAACGAACTGGTGCTCGGCGTAAGTCGCGAAGCGTCCGCGACGCAAATTTGCACCGACATGGAAGAGCAGCAGGGCGCAATTTTTGCCCGCAATTCTTACAACAATGAATTCGCCCAGCGCATCGCTTTCGCCGGTACGGGTGAGCGCGCCTTTACCATGACCTGCGATCGCAAAGAATTCATCGGCCGCAATGGCTCGCTGGGAGAGCCTGCGGCTCTACAACGCGCGGGACTTGCCGGACGTGACGGCGCGGGTCTGGATCCGTGCGCCGCGATTCAGGCAACGATCGATCTGCAGCCCGGTGAGGCGCGCGAAGTGATCTTTCTGCTCGGCCAGGGAGAATCGATCGAAGAAGCGCGCGCGATAAACTCCAGATTTCGCAATGCTCACGAAGTGAATGACGCCTTTGAACAAGTGCTGGCGTTCTGGGATCACCTACTTACAACCATTGAAGTCAAAACGCCTGACGGTTCGATGGATGCTCTGGTAAATCGCTGGCTGCCTTACCAGACATTCGTCTGTCGCGTTCGCGGGCGTTCTGCATTCTATCAATCCAGCGGCGCCTTCGGGTTTCGTGATCAGTTACAGGACGTTATGGCCCTCGTATATTCACGACCCGAAACGGCGCGCGAGCAGATTCTGCGCGCCGCGGCACACCAGTTCAAAGAGGGCGATGTCCTGCATTGGTGGCATGAGCCGAAGGGCCGGGGCGTGCGCACGCGCTTTTCTGACGATCTTTTATGGCTACCTTACGTGACGGCGTTTTATTGTAACGTTACCGGCGATTACTCAGTTCTTGAAGAATCAGTGCCGTTTCTTGAAGCGCCCTTGTTGGAGCCCGAACAGGTTGAAAACTACCTTGAGCCGGAAATCTCCGCTGAGCGAGCAACCGTGCTCGAGCATTGCGCGCGGGCAATTGATCGCAGCCTTTTATTGGGTGAGCACGGATTGCCGCTGAGTCGGCGTCGAAGGAAAAGGCGAAAGCGTCTGGCTGGGATGGTTCCTCTGCAGCGTGCTCGACACATTCGCCACCTTGTACGAACGGGCAGAAATCCGGCCGGCGGTCTTCCAGGCGGACAACCCGCCCGGGGTCAAGCGATCAGCGAGAGCTCTGCGTTCGGATCGCGTCAAGCGTTATCGTCGCCATCTGGAGAAACTTAAAAAGGGGCTCGATCAGGCCTGGGACGGCGACTGGTACCGGCGCGCATATTTTGACGATGGCACGCCGCTCGGTTCGGCGCAAAACGATGAATGCCGGATTGACTCGATCGCCCAAAGCTGGGCGGTGATTTCGGGCGTGGCTGAAAATCACAAAGCCGCGCGGGCAATGGCCGCAGTCGATCAGTTTCTGATCAGGCGCGGCGACGGATTGATTATCTTATTCACCCCGCCCTTCGATAAGAGCAAGCTCGATCCCGGTTATATCAAGGGCTACGTGCCCGGTGTGCGCGAAAATGGCGGCCAATATACGCACGCCGCGCTCTGGACCGTTATTGCTTTCGCGCTGCTGGGCGATGGTGACCGCGCAGGAGAATTGTTTGGATTGCTCAACCCGATCAATCACACTTCGACGCGTGCCGGTTTGCACAAATACAAGGTCGAGCCCTACGTCGCGGTGGCTGATGTTTACGCAGTTCCACCCCACACGGGACGCGGCGGTTGGACCTGGTACACGGGCTCGGCCGGGTGGATGTACCGGGCAGCGTTGGAATACATTCTCGGCTTCAAACTTTCGGGGGATCATTTGAAAATTGAACCCTGCATTCCACGATTCTGGCGTGAATTCGAGATTCAATATCGACATGGCAAGACTGCCTATCGGATCCGCGTCGAGAATCCTCACATGATTAATCGCGGCGTGTTGAGCATCGAAATCGACGGCGAGGCGCAACCAAACGATGAAATTGTTTTAGTGGACGACAGCCGCAGTCATGAAGTGCGCGTCGTGATGGGAGAAAAGCCCGCGCCGGCGGAACCGTCGCCAACCGTTACTCCTGAGACAGCGCAACAGGAACAGACGCTATAGGTATTACTCTGCCTATAAAAATCCCGCCAAGCGCAGCTAAAAACGGAAAGAACTCGACCACGTAGCGCGGTTCAGGATTTTCAATTGTTGAAAAGAACGCCAGCCGCAGAAAGATTGTGAGCGCGACGAGCAACAACCACCGGTGGGCTTCGGATTTTCGCGAACGCCAAAGCACCCAGCCTCCGGCGAGGCCGAGCAGCGTGTAAATCAAGGTAAGTCCGGCAAACAATGGCAACCAGTACTGTTGATGCGAATCGTAATCTAAATCGTCAAGCGGAAATAACTCGCCATCCCAGGGCCAGTATTGGGAATGCGTATTGATCCACATCGTGCCGGCGCGCTTGATTGGCAACCAGAGGTAATAGCGAACCGGATGACGCGCGATTCGCTCGCGCGCAATTTGTCCAAAACCCGCGTCAATGTCCGGGGTCATTTCTACCGACTCGGGCTCTGAGGGCTGGCCCGATTCATCCGCTTGCTCGCTTTCTTCGGGTTGCTCACTCTTGCCGGTCTGGTCGCTTTCATTGCCGTCCTTGCTTTCAGGTGTAGCCGAGGGCTCGGCCTTCTCATCCTCTGGGTTGTTCGCTGATTCAGTGTCGGGTGGGTTGTTGTATTTCTCGAAAAGCGCAGCGACGCGATTTTTCTCGTCTTCAGAATCGAACGCCTTTGAGGGAATGTCGTCGAAGTCGATTGACTCGCTGTCCAGCGACCAGAGAAACGGTCCAATATACACTTCGTCGTCGAGCCAGGTGCGCAGCCACATTTCATATCCGCGGGGCACAAACTCGCCGGGCATCTCGCCGTGCGCGGGCGCCAGTGGTTGAAAGAGATGAAAGACCCGAGCGTTGCGAATTGTCCATGGCATAAGAACCAGGACGAATGCCAGTGAGAAGACTGCGCCCGCTATAAAGAAGCGCAGGAAGCTCGTTTGGACCTCCGCCTTCAGGCGGATTTTGTAAGCAGACAATGTCTCCCTGAAGCCGGGACTCCGAACCAAAGCGCCGTCGCCGCTTCGCTTTGCCGGCGCACTCCAAATTCGAGCGACGCCATTTACGACCAGCGTCACCCCGATCGCCGCGGCAAACAGGCCACTGTCCGGACGAAGCAATACGGCCAGCCCAGCTAAAAATCCGGCAATGCACCACCAAACAAGAAGGCGCTTCAGCTCTTTTCTCTGTGCTCTCTGTGCCTCCGTGGTGAATTTGTTCTTAGAAAGAATCAACCACGGAGACACTGGGGTCAGGGAGTCACCTTTTTGAAATGCAATCGTCGCCGCGACAGCCATCGCTACGGCCAGAAACGTTGTCGGCACTTCCGTCAATATCGTCGCCGCATAGATCATCGTAAACGGGGAAACACCGGCCAGGACCAGCGCGGCAACTGCGGTTGGAAACTTTCTCTTCGCATCCGGCTGCCAATAAAACGCCAGCAACGCCACAAGCGCGCAGGTGCCAGCATCGACCAGCGCCTGGACAATCCGCACCGCGCCGTTATTTGTGTGACCGAACAGGGCGTAGATAGAAGCAAGGAAAAGTGGATAACCTGGAAGTCGAATCAGCGATGGCCCGTAGGGAGGTTGATCTGCGTGAGAATAAACGTGCTGCTCGAGTACGTTACGGGCAATCTGCGCGTAGACGCGGCCATCGCCCGGACCATCGTTCGGAAGATAATGCGCAACGCCCACGCGAATACCACCCGCTATAATCAGCAGCGCGACGCAAATGAACCATTTTTTTCGCGGTGTTAATTCGCGGCCTGAGTTACTCATTTGCGCGCACCCTGTTTGCGAAAGCGACAAAACCTTGCAATCATGGCCTGCCTCAATTTTATTCAACTTTACGGTTTTACGCATTCGCACAGCATGAATCGATCAAGCATTTTGCCACTCGTTTTCATTCTTGGTTTCTTTTCTTCTCAATCTCCGGCGCAGAAAGTCTTTAGAGTCTCCGACGCGGACGCAATCAATCCGGCCGAAGTGACTATCGCCATCAACCAGAAGAACCCCGACAACATTGTCGGAGCATCCTTCCAGGCTGGTAGACCCCCGCGACCGCGGGCGTCGAGCTACAACTATGTCTCGATGGATGGCGGCAAGACCTGGAAGACGGTTCCGGTTGAAGATCCCAAGGGACTGACCCAGGGTGACGATGCCGTCTATTTTAGCAGCGATGGAACCGCTTATCACATTCATCTTTCATTTGTCGGCATCCGGGTGGCCAAACCGGCGCGTGCGGAAAGCGGGATGCTGGTCGAATCTTCAAAAGACGGTGGGTTGACCTGGAACGAATCCGTTCCGGCAATTAATCATGTCAACTCTGTCATCCCCTTTGAAGACAAACCCGGGATCGTCGTCGATAATGCGCTTGAGTCAAAATACAAAGGCAACGTGTATCTCGCGTGGACGCGCTTCGATGTTTACGGCAGCAGCGATCCTGAATGCCATTCACAAATTTATTTCACCCGATCCATCGATGGCGGCAAGACATTTTCAATGCCCTTCCGGATTTCCAATTCGGGAGGTGATTGTCGTGACAGCGACAATACTGTCGAAGGCGCCGTGCCAGCTGTGGGGCCGGCAGGTGAGCTTTACCTTGTTTGGGCCGGCCCCCTGGGACTGGTGTTCAAGAAATCAGTCGATGGCGGGTTGAGTTTTAGCAAGGACAGAGTGATAGGACAGATACCGGGCGGCTGGGATTTTTCCGTGGACGGGCTCGACCGGGCCAACGGAATGCCGGTAACCGGCGTTGACTTGAGCAACGGCGCCAACAAAGGCACGCTTTATGTTAATTGGATTGATGCGCGCAACGGTGACCCTGACGTCTTTGTCATGTCATCGCGCGACGGAGGAGAAACCTGGTCTGAACCAGTTCGCGTGAATGACGACCCGGTCAAAAACGGGAAGGCGCAATTCTTTACCTGGACGTCTGTCGATCCGGTCGACGGTTCGGTCAACATCGTATTTTATGATCGCCGGGACACCGAAGGCTCTCTAACAGGGCTTACTATGGCGCGCAGCATTGATGGCGGACGAACATTCGTCAATTACAAAATCGATCAGCCGGCTTTTGCCTGCGATCCGAAAGTCTTCTTTGGCGACTACACGGGAATTTCAGCGTTCAATGGACGGGCGATACCTATCTTCATGCATTTCACCGGCGATCAGACGCTCGCGGTCTCAGTCGCCCCGTTTAGTTTCAAACCAGGCACGCAAAAGAAGATCGACTAAGACCAGAGGCCTTGTTACCAGCTGGCTCAGCCGTAAGTTCGATGTGAATTGTAAGAACTGACCGCGCTGCCGGCGGTCCGCATCAACGGTCCGCGTCAACGGAGAAAATGAATTTATTAACCGTCAAAAACCTATCGGTTCAGATCGAGCAGAAGACCATTATTGAAGACCTGAGCTTCGAACTGACCTCGCGCGAAAGGTTGAGCGTTTTGGGACCCAACGGCGCGGGCAAAACCGTTTTGTTGAAAGCGCTGCTCAAGCTGGTTCCCTACGCCGGCGAGATCATTTGGGATCCTAAAGTCAGAATCGGCTATGTACCGCAAAAGATCGATGCGGACGTTCACCTCCCGTTGACGTTCAATGATCTCTTCGCGGCCAAGTGCCAAACTCTTCGCATGTCGTCGAAAGAAATTGATCAGGTCTCGGCCAGCGTGGGCCTAACAAGAGACATAATGGAAACACCCGTTGGCCACGTTTCAGGTGGACAATTCCAAAGGGGCTTGATTGGGTTTGCGCTGCTTGGCGGGCCAAACGTGCTCCTGCTTGATGAGCCTACTGCCAGCATCGACGAGCCGGGTGAGGAACATATCTACGAACTGATTCATCGCTTGCAGGACCAATACGGTCTCGCCAGCATCATGGTCTCTCATGATTTAAGCTTTGTGTTCCGCTATGCCACGAAAGTACTTTGCTTGAATCGTCGCAGCTTGTGTCTCGGAACTCCGCGCGAAGTTCTGGCTCCTGAAGTCCTGACAAAGTTATACGGCGAGCCCTACAGTTTCTACCAACACGATCATTCGATCACATCTAAATCTGCAGAACAGTGAGCTCTCCTGAAATATATTCAATTGTGCTCATGTTGCTGACCGCTCTCGCGGCAGGACTGGTGGGCAGCTTTGCGCTTATGAAGCGCATGAGCTTGGCAGGCGACGTCATATCGCACATTGCTTTACCTGGCCTGGGCCTGGCGCTGCTTTTTCAAATCAATCCGCTCATTGGGGCGGCCGCGGCTCTATTAATTGGAACAGTTCTTATCTGGCATCTTCAGAAAGGCGGGACCCTGACTACGGACGTCGCCATCGGTGTAATTTTCACCGGTGCTCTGGCGATCGGTACGCTGGTTACTCCGAGCGAAGATTTGATCGAAGCGCTCTTTGGTGGATTTCAGAGCCTCGACCTTCTTTGGTTTGGCCTGGGAATCGTTGCTGTACTCTTGATTGTCTGGTTCACTTTTAGCTTCCGGCATCAGCTCATCCTGTCTTTATTCTCGCCTGAACTGGCGGCGGTCAGCGGGGTAAATGTCTCGCGCCTGAATCTCTATTTCCTTCTGATATTCAGTTTGACGGTGCTCCTTGGCCTGCAAGCGCTGGGCGCGCTGCTGGTGGGCGCATTGATTATCATTCCCGCCGCGATCGGGCGCCAGTTAACGCATACACTCACTGCCTTTCTCGTAACCTCATCCGCCGCCAGCGTGATGTCTGTCGGCATCGGATTTCTGCTCGCCCGCTTCTATCCACATTTCACGATTGGTCACGCGACCCTGAACTTAACTCCGGGTCCGGCAATCATTTCCGTGGCGACAATTCTTTTTGTTTTTAGTTTACTGCGAAAGAAGCTATAGGTTTTCGCTCGTTTGAACGCCGGCCTGATTGAAAATTCGCTGTGCGGTCACGGTTGCGCCTCGACAGTAGCTTTTCTCTCCAGTTTGCCCCATCCGACTAATGCGCCGCGAATCGCGGTAGCCACTGACTTAACCATTACGTAGTACATAACTTGGCGATAGCAGAAGCGCTGAAGGAACAGCCACCAAAGCAAACGCCAGTTCTCTTTGCGTTCCAGCACAAACGCGAAACCGGCGGCGACCCAGTCGACCGCGAGGAAAAGGGCGTAGTAAAAAAGGACCTGCTGGAGATTCGTAAACCGATAGCCCTCGGGCTGTTGCCACGCGTAGAAGCTCGCCGAGGCCAGGGTATAGAAAAGCATCAAATCCATTATTGGCGAGACCAGCGGAAACAAGACCTGAAAAATCCAGACGTTAGGCATAGCAACAAATCCAAGCGCGCCATAACGCGCGCGGAACAACGCGTCGCGGTGTTTCCACATGCATTGCAGCGTGCCGTACGCCCAGCGAAAGCGCTGCCGGGCGAGCAGGCGCAGACTGTCTGGAGCTTCCGTCCAGCCGAGGGCAGCTTCTTCGTAACCGATGTGATAGCCGAGTTTCCGTATTTGCAGGGTCAGATCCTGATCTTCAGCCAGAGTTTCGGCGTTGAAGCCACCCACTCGCTCGATCAGATCGCGGCGCCAGGCGCCGACCGCGCCCGGCACCACCGTAATACAATTGAGGCTCGCAAATGCGCGCCGATCCATGTTCTGGGCGGTGATGTATTCCAGCGCCTGCCAGCGCGTCACAATATTAATTCTGTTGCCAACCTTGGCATTGCCCGCAATCGCGCCCATCGTCGGATCAGAAAAGCGGCGGGCCAGGGCGCTGACGGTCTGCGAAGAAAACTGCGTATCAGCGTCGAGGGCCACGATCACGTCGCCTTTCGCGAAGCGCAATCCAAGATTCAAGGCGTTGGCTTTGCCCGCATTTTCTTCAGTGAACAGTTGCACTCGCGGATCGTCCCCGAAATTTTCGCGCACAACTTCGCTGGTTCGATCCTGAGAACCGTCGTCGACGACGATCACTTCATAGTTGTCGTAATCCGATTTAAGCAAGCTGCGTATGGTGCCGGCAATTACGAACTGTTCGTTGTAGGCAGGGACAATCACGCTCACGAAGGGCCGATAATCTTCACCGGCGTGTTGGCGCTCGCGCTTTCTCGAGCGCAGCCATTGCGCGAACGCCAGGGCCCCGATTACTACCAGCCGGCCCAGGCCCAGGACTATTCCGATGATGAAAGTCCACTGCAATAACCAGCCGCTGATAGAAAGTACGAAGAAGGCGACAGTGTCGGTACGCGTGTAAAAGCTCTGGCCTGGCGGCAGCGGCGGCATCACCTGATCGCGCGTCCAGCCGCCGAGATCCGAAAGTTGGACGAAACGAAAACCTCGGGCACGCAATTCATGAATCAATCGCGGCAGGGCTTCGATAGTAGCTTCCCGATCACCGCCTGAGTCATGCAGCAGAACGACCTGGCCGCGAGTCTCGGGGTTATCGTCCAGGGCCTTGTCGACGGTTCGCTGTACGATTTCATCCGGAGTAACCCCCGGCTTCCAATCGCCGGGATCAATGCGAAGGCCGACCACAATGTAATTAAGCTTCTGGGCCCGCAGTGCAGGTTCGACTTCCCCAAGGTTCGGATGCGTGAAAGTGTGATTGCCGACTTCGTGGCCTTCGTTAACCATGCGCCGCAAGAGGTCCGGATTCGCCTGACCATTTTTGCCAATGACAAAGAAAGCGGCGGGGACGTTCTCACGCTGCAGAATATTGAGGATTGCCGGGGTCCATTCAGGATCCGGACCGTCGTCAAAGGTGAGCGCGATTTCACCGGGGTGATCGCCCGTCCGCTCGATTACGTACGAGGACGGAATTGAAAGATATTTTTCGGAACTAATGAATCCGGTCGCTGAATCGGTCTGCATTGAGCGCTCGCCATCGTGCGGACTGGCCTGAACTCGCAGCAGCTCGCCGGTACCTTCAAAATCGACCTCGTAACCGTAAACGATCCGTTTCAGCAAGTCTGGAGAAAACTCGAGTTGAGTGGAACCCAAAATGGACCAGATTGAAGGATCTTCCGATCCCAGACGCCAGAGCGCGAAACCTGCGGGCCGATAGCCGCTGGCCGCCCGCATCTGATTGTAGGCGGTCACGCCATCGAGAAACCAAACCGTGTGATTTGAGTGGTCTTCCTCTTCATAGCTGAAATGCGGATTGCGCGTGGTGTCGTCAAAAACGATCTCGGCCTCGGAATCATGCGCGGAAATCACCGCTTCCTGAAAACCGACTTCCTTTCCATGTCCGGGGCCGTTTGCCCAATCGTATCCATAATTTCCCAGCGCGACGATCGTCTTTGCCGGATCAATCTCCTGCATTCGGGTGGCGAGATTGCGCTCGTACCAACTCTGAGAAGCTACTGCACCCAACTCGGGCCCGGTCGACCAGTGCTCGTCATAGGCCATCAGCATGAGATAGTCGGAAGCCGCGCCGTACTCGCGGTAATTCCATATCGGATCATCGAAAGGCACGGACTGGACCACGATCCATCCATGAGGCTTAAACGCTGCATGGAGTTCCTGCATAAACTTCAGGAGATCCGGCTGTGTCTTGTCCATCGGCTCTTCAAAATCGATGCAAATGCCGGCGAACTTGTTCTGGTCAACCAACTGGCTGAGCGCTTCAATCAAACGCTGTCGGGAAGGTTCATCGCCAAGGGCCCGGGCCAGCAACTCAGGCTCCCATTTCTCATCATCCAGGTTTTGCACCATCGGCAGAATTGAAATCTGGGGCCGTTGCTGGCGGATCAGGTCGAGCGCGGGCGCGTCCAGTTCCGTCTCGATTGGGCTGGAGTCATTCGTTGGCGCAACCAGGTGGGTCCACTGCGGTACCACCCAATCAAGATGATCGAGGTTCCGTTTGAGCGATGCATAACTCGACTCGTCCCAGCTCACGTAAAATCCGACACTGATCGGTTTGTTGGTGAATTTTGCCGGAGCCGGCAGGGGCGTGGTAGCGGGCGCCGGCACAATCGGCATCAGTTGAGGTCTTCTTGCCGGTATAACGCGTGTCTTCTTGAGTTCCTTCTGCAGAACTTCCTGCGCCTTTCGCGCTTCCAGTTCGCGCGGGTTCTTTGGTGGTAACTTGATCGGCTGCGGCGGCAGATCTGAAGGGCGCGGGAGACTAGAAATCGGCCGCAGATTCAAACGCGGCAACAAAGGATTGGCGAGAACACTGGCGATGAAGATTCCCACGGCGGCCGTGACGGCCACGCCGAGGGCCAGATAGGTTCGGCGCACACGCCGCCAACGCCGCCCATGCGGGTCATAGAAAACGGGCGATTTTCGAGAGACTGGTACGCGCTCTTCAGGCAACTCTGCTTCTCTTTTCAGCTAACCAGGAGTTTGTTAGCGAGTCTGACGGAGTAAGATGTCTATAACGGTGCGCGGGTTGATAAGTCAAGCGGCAATGGGTGGCAAGAGAAAAGCCGCCGGCAATTGCTCACCAGCGGCTTTCCGGTGAACTGTTTGGATTGACCTCCGGCTGGCTGTGACCTTCGGAAAGAAGGTGTCACAGTAAACGTCTCAGGAAAACAATCCGAACAATCGCAGATTGATTCCTGAGGTTAGGTCTCAGCCACCTCACTGTGATTAGAACTCATATAAATTGGATCACCTCCTTTCCAGTGTTGCAGCGATCATAAAAGAGAAGCGCGAATTGGTCAATCAGTTTTTTTCGGGACAGTTTTTAGAAGTTCCAGGCAATGTCTTTCGAGTGATCCTGTTTCGTAATAACGCAACACAATGCTGGGAGCGCGGGCGTGAATGCTGGGAGCACGGGCGTGAATGCCGGGAGCACGGACGTCCTCGTCCGCATTGAGCGCGAAGCACGAAAGGATTTGCGGCTCCGCCGCAGCACGTTGCGGAAAGGCTCTACCTTTCCGGCCAGTCTTTATTTCTTAGAAATGTTGAGGCTGCGCCTCAACATTCGGCGGCGAAGCCGCAGACTCAGTCAAAACGGAAACAGTGAGCCAAGGCTCACCGCTATGTGCGGCGGCCAGGCAGCGCACGAAAATCCTAATTAAGGCATGCGGACGAAACTTCCGGCATGGGAAACTCGGGGGCCTTCCACATCCCATACGTCGCAGCGCTTCCAGCATGGACGTGAATCAAGTGTCAGCAATATACTGCCCAGCGACTCATAGCCGAGGAACCGACCTATGCTCAAACGTTTGTTATTGATTCCCGCTCTCCTGCTCTTGATCGCGGTTTCGATTCATTCCGACGCCGTCCTTCGCTCAACAACTGCGCTGGCTCAAACAAGGTCGATACCCGCGCCAGCCGATGTCCTCGGCTTTACGCCCGGCGACGATCGCAAGCTCGCCAGCTGGGCCAAAGTCGTTGAGTACTTTAAGAAACTTGCGGCCGCCAGCGATCGCGTCAAGTTTGAAGAGATCGGCAAGTCGACGATGGGCGCGCCGTTTGTCTATGCGACGATCAGCGCACCGGAAAATTTGAAGCGGCTCAACGAGTACAAAGAGATTCAGCGGCAACTGGCCGACCCGCGGATCCTCGGTTCGCCAACGAATCCCGCGCTTGCTGATCGCAAAGCACGGGCGTTGATTGCCCGCGGCAAGACGATCATCGCAATCACCTGTGGCATTCACTCGACCGAAGTCGGTTCGTATCTCTCGAGCATGCTGATCGCATATCGATTGGCTTCTTCGAACGAACCTGAGATTCAGGAGATTCTCCGCAACACGATCATTCTGCTGGTGCCTTCGACGAATCCTGATGGGGTAGACATCGTCAATAACTGGTATCAAAAGACCTTGGGCACGCCTTACGAAGGAACCGATCCGCCCGAGCTCTATCACAAGTACACCGGCCATGACGACAACCGCGACTGGTATGCATTCACGCAGGTCGAGACGCAACTCGTCGTCGACAAAATTCTCAACGTCTGGCATCCGCAGATTGTCCACGACATTCACCAGCAGGGCGCGTTTGGCTCAAGACTCTTCCTGCCACCGTACATGCAGCCGGTTGAGCCTAATGTGCCGAAACAGATCGTCGAGGGCTACACCGAACTTGGCTATTACATCGCGAAAGAGATGCGCGCCGCGGGCTTCAAAGGCATTACGACTGATTCGACTTACGACGCCTGGTCGCCTTCGCGCGCCTATTCGCATTATCACGGCGGCGTGCGCATTTTGCAGGAAACAGCGTCATGCCGTCTCGCCACTCCAATCACCGTCAAGTTCGAACAACTTCAATCGCGCGAAGGCTATGATCCGCAGAAAGAGTCAGCTAACTTTGGCCCGCTCTGGCGCGGCGGCGAATGGCACATTCGCGACATTACAAATCACATGACGACCGCGGCTTTTCTGTTGCTGAAGCACGTCGCCCAGAATCGCGAGCATTGGTTGCAGAGGTTTTATGAGATTGAGAAGGAAGCGGTGCGGCCGCGGAAGCCGGGCGAACTCGCCGGATTCATACTGCCAACCCCTCCATCGAGCGGTTTTAGCAATACTTTCATGTTAAGAGAAATTCTAAGAAGAGGCGGCGTTGAAATCAGCGAGACGGATAAAGGCTGGTTGGTGAGAAGTGACCAGCCGTATGGTAGTTTTGCTAAAGCATTATTAGAAGTACAACATTATCCAAATCTCCGCGACTCGTTAGGAAGACCCATTCCCCCTTACGATGTCACAGCTCACACTTTGCCTCTCCTAATGGGAGTAATAGCTGAGCCGGTATCCGTTCCATTCAACTACACGCTGCGAAAATATTCCTGGGGAGGCGGGCTTTATGGTTTTTGCAGAAATCAGAGTGAACGCCTGGCTGTTTACAAATCTCATTTCCCTGCAATCGATGAAGGTTGGACCAGATGGCTACTGGAAACGAAGAGTTCAACCACCTGCATGAAACCTTTACTGTTGGAGGATGCAGAAGCGCGTGCGGGAAACTTGCGCACGAATTTCGACACTATCGTCATCCCTGATCAGCCCCGCAATGCCATCCTCAACGGCCACCGCAAAGACACTATGCCATCCGAATACACAGGAGGTCTGGGTGAACAAGGCGTGAAAGCTCTGCGCGAGTTTGTCGAACAGGGCGGGACGCTTGTCTGTCTCAATCGCGCGTCGGATTTCGCGATTGAGCAGTTCAAGTTGCCGATTCGCGACGTGACGGACGGTTTGCCACGCACGGATTTCTATGTGCCAGGGTCGATTCTGCACATTGAGCTCGACACGAACGATCCGATTGGGGCAGGAATGCCGAAAGAATCGATTGCCTGGGTCGAGAACTCGCCCGTATTTGAAATCAAGAGCGATCCGCTGGCGCGCGTGAAGATCATCGCCGCGTATCCCAAAGACAAGGATCCGCTGCTGTCCGGTTGGCTGCTTGGCGGCGATCGCATCAAAGGCAAAGCCGCCCTGGTCGAAGTGGGTTTGGGCAAAGGCCGCATCATTCTCTTCGGCTTTCGCCCGCAATATCGCGGCCAGTCGCTGGCGACTTATCCGCTCTTCTTCAACGCAATTACTCGACACTAATCCTGGGAGCGCGGACCTACACGTCCGCACTGAGCGCGCAGCGCCAAACTTTAATGCAATTTCACTCAAGTAAGTGCTGGGAACGCGGACGTCCTCGTCCGCATTGAGCGCGAAGCGCGAAAAGGTTTTGCGGCTGCGCAGCTGTGCGGACGGGGACGTCCGCGTTCCCAGCATCGGGTTGACGCACTCCAATCAATGAGAACCTAATTGCGACGAGGATGTTTACCGTTAAAAAAGCAAGAGCCTCGATTCGCATCGAGGCTCCCGTGAAAGGATGCAAACCAGAACACCTCGGCTAGAACGTCAGCCGCACGCCCAATTGAATTTGCCGCTTCGGAAATGTTGAAGTGAATCCCAGCGGCTGGTTTGGCAGGCGCGAAGTCAAACCGCTCACGTTTGCGGTCGAAGACGTAAAGTTCGTCCCGACCACGTTGTTCACGCTCGCAAAGTTGGTGCGATTGAAAATGTTGAAGCCCTCGGCAATCAATTGCACGCCGGCCTTTTCATTGATGCTGAAACGATGGGATAGGCGCAGATCCACATCAAAATAGTTTGGACCGCGGCCGGTATTGCGACCAACACCGAGCGGCCGATCGTTGGTTGAGTGCCGATCGCCGTTAACGTCGGCACCCGCCAAAAGATTGAACGGGTGGCCGCTGTTGTAACGAACTATCGGCGCCAGCTGGAAGCCTGACCAGAAGCCGTGCCAGGGACTCTCGATCACGCTGGCGATCACGATCTTGTGGCGCTGATCGAAGTTGGATAAAGCCCGTTCGGCCCGCAGATTGGTTTCGTCAAAGGGCGAAAAGTCACTGTTGAAGTCGGTCGAATCATCGATGGCCTTGCTGTAGGTGTAGCTACTCATCAAGGACATGTGATTGCTAAAGCGTTTCTTCACTTCCAGAATTCCTCCGTGATAGACCGCGGAGGCTATCGACGAATACACGTTATTCTGCAAAATCAGCGGATTCGCGAAACAGGCAAACGGATTGGCCGTGCACGCCGGAGCCGCCCAGTTGTGGAACGCTACCGTGCTCCCGTTGAAGCCAACGCCATTGGTCACCGGCGGTGTCAACAGGTTCCTGTCGATCGAAATCGGCAGGTGCAGAGTGTGCACGTAGATATAGCTACCACTCACGGAAAATCCGCGACCCAGTTCGCGTTCGACGCCGAACTCGCCCTGCATTGAGTATGGATTCTCGTAATTCGGTTGCGCGCTGAACAGCACGTTGAACGGGGGCACCGGACCAGTATTGGCGACGACCAAACCGAACTGTGTCAGATCCGCGGGAGTGATGCAGGCTGCGGCGCCGGGCGCCGGCGTGGTGCACTGCACTTTTCCCTGCGCGAATAATGTTTGAAAGATCGCCGCCGAGGTCAGCGTCGGATTACCCGGGATGCCACCTCTGAGCGAAACAAACGACTGCGCGATCTGGCGCACGCCGTTGACATTTCCCAGGGTTGTGATCACGTTCGTAATTTGACCGTAGATCGGAGCGTTGAAGATACCAAACCCACCGCGAACCACTGTCTTGCGAGACTTGAACGGATCCCACGCGAAAGAAACGCGCGGCGCGAAATTATTCTTGTCGGTGTTGATGGGGCCGTATTGCGAGTCGAGTTCATATCGTAACCCAAAGTTGAGAGTCAGATTCGAGCGCATCTGCCACGAATCCTGCCCGTAGAATGCAGTCCAGGGACGAGTGAAACCGTAGACCGGGTCCCCAAAGCCCTGTTGATAAAACTGTGGCAAGCCCAGCACCACAGACTGCAGAGAATTGATTACCGCGGGATTCGCCGTAAGTCCGCAAGCTGCCGGAACCTGCAGGCAGGGGCTCAATACCCCACCGGGGAGATTTCCAAACACGAATCGCCCCGGGAAGAACGTATGCGACTCAGTCTGGTTGTCGCGGATCAATTCATACCCTCCAAATTTCATCGTGTGATGACCGCGAACGAGCGTCAGGTTATCGGTGGCCTCGAGACGAATGGCCCGCGTTAGGCTGGGCAGGAAAATGTTCGTCCCGAAACTTCCAAAGCCGGGTACGTCCAATCCCACCTCGCCGGGAACATTCGGAATGACATTGAAGATATAGTGATTGGCTTGCAGCCTGAATTCGTTTTGCGTGGTCGGACTGAACTGATGGAACCAGGCGCCCTGACCCGTTACGTCGCGATCAAAGATTGAGCTGCCGCGCGAAAAACCTACCAGTGATTGGAGGTCGGGATTCTGCTCGCGATCGTGCGCGTAGCTGAATCGCACATAAGCCTGATCTTTATCGCTAAACGTGTGATCGAATCGACCAGACAAGAGATATTCACGGGTATTGTAGGGAAACAAACCGCCATTATTCTCAAACTGGCCGACGATAAACTTGGCCAGCGGGCTTGCGGCCGGCACGTTGCTGACCGTCAGGATATTGGTCAGGATCCCCGCGCAGGTCGCGGCGGGAAGCGCCGGTTGTCCCGTCAGGCAGGGCACCGGAGTGGCGCCCAGCGCCGCCAGGCCACTGATGATCGCCTGCTGATTATTGAATTGAGAACCATCGGGACGAAAGATCCTGGTGTTTGTCAGCAACGGCACGGCGTTCTCCGCGTTCTGCCGCAAGGCCTCGATGCCCAGAAACATGAACGTCTTGTTTTTCCTAATCGGAAAGCCGACTGTGGCGCCGAACTGCTGGCGATTCAGCTTGTCCTTGATAGGCGCGCCGACTGTGTCCGGATTAGCTGGATTGAAAACCGCGCCCGGAGCCAGCGCCTGAGTGAATGAAAATGGGTTACGCGCGTCCAGTTTTGTGAAGCGGAAGAAACCATAGGCGCTTCCATGCACCTGGTTCGAGCCGGTCTTGGACACGATGTTGATCGAAGCGCCACTCGCGCTGCCGAGTTCTGCTGCATAATTGCTGCGATTGATCTGAAATTCCTGGACCGTGTCCTGGCTCATCGTCAGACGCACGCCGCCCGAATCATCGTTGGCCTCGCCGCCGTCAACTGTCACGCTGTTGCCACGGCCGTTACTTCCGTAAAAGGACAAGCCACTCTGCGGAGTTTGCTTAACGCGAAAATCCTGATCACTCGCCAGTCGCGTCGAGTCTGAAACAGCCGGCGATAACAAAGTGTAGGTTAGATAGTCACGGCGGTTAATCGGCAGGTCGCGGATCAGTTTTTCTTCGACGGTGTTTGCCTGCTGGCCTTGTGAGGTATCAACCGCCGGCGGCGTCACCGGTACTTCGACCACGCCTTTGACTCCGGAGACTTTCAACTGGAAGTCGGTAGCCACGTTTTCGCCGACCGTCACCACCACGCCTTTGGCAACGGTCGTATCAAAACCGCGTCCTTCGACACTGACGTCATAGGTTGCCGGCGCCAGGCTGGTTACTTCATACCGGCCGGCGCTGTCCGTGGTGGTCGTATGCTTGAGACCTTTGGCCGCGTCCGTCACTGTCACCATCACATTCGGCAGGACCGCGCCATTCGGATCGGTGACGGTGCCCCTGATGGCGCCGGACGCGCCCACACCCTGCGCCTGCGCCATGCCTGCAAACAGCAGACACAACGACACACATGCCGCTAAGCTGATCAGTTTTTTCATAAGATCTCCTTTGGGTTTTGCCGCGATTGCGGTCCTGTTGATATCGAGACTCTTCGGTGGCTGGGGCTGCCACGAAGTGAAAAATGCCTGACCTCTTCAAGGTCAATCAAGAAAGACTCAAAGCCGCACCGATAAACTGCCAAACCATTCTGGAAATTAGCATTCTCGTGAAGAAATCGTCAACCTTTTTTACCACTTTCGCCAGGATTTGGCATCGGGGGGTGGCTTAAGCCGCAGGCATGCCGGGACCGACGAATTAACGGCGCTCCATTATTCTCAGGGGCTTCGGGATGTGTCAATTGCTAGAAGTTAAGTTTCAAACCGAACTGAAACTGTCGTGGATCAAACGCTGCGGTGGGCCGGCCGAAATAGCGGCCGCTGCTGGCGCGTTGTTTGAAGGCATTCACGTCATCGATAAAAGGCGATGCGGAAGCTTCGTTGAAGCGATTGAAGAGGTTAAAACCCTCGGCGATGATGTCCAATCTCATGCGTTCGCCAATTCTCACGCCTCGGGTCAAGCGCAGATCGAATGATGAGAACCGATGGGTAATCCCGGCATCGCGGCCCAGGCCGCCGCTCGAGAACACTCCATTGGTGATTAAAGGGGTACAGCCGGCGGTTCCGGGTACGCACAACGTTCCATCGGCAAGCACAGAAGGCCGATCAGTCTGATTCGATTGATCGTTGTTCGTATCCTGGTTGCTCAAAATATTGAATGGCCGGCCGGAAGAAATCTCAAAGATGGGCGCCAAAGTAAAATCCGCCAGGATTCTATGAAGCCCATCGCCTGAGCGCCAGGTTACGGGTGAGGCAATCACGGCGCTGAAAACAAACCGGTGACGCTGATCGAAAAGAGAGTCGGCACGCTCAGCGCGGAAGTTTCGATTGTCCTGGGGCAAGAGAAGTGTTTGTAGATCGGACGAATCATCGATCGAATGTGACCATGTGTAGGAAGCCAGAAACTGGAAGTTGTTCGAAAAGCGTTTCTTCAGATCCACATTCAATGCGTTGTAAAGCGAATTGCCGTCCGAAGACTGCGCGTTGACTGAACCAAATGGGCTGATAACTCCGGGAGTGCGCAGCGATCCTGCGAGCTGAGCGTCCAGGACGGCTTTAGTGACGACGCCGCCGCTCGCTGCCTGAGCCAGGAAATAGTTCGGCGCGTTCGGCCGGAAGAAGTTCGCAATCGCGGCAGAAACAATTCTTCCTCGCGTCGGTGACAAGACAATCATGCCCGGAACAATGACGACAAGCGTATCACCGGGTAGGAGCGGATTCGCGAAAGGCGTACCGGGTGCCAAGTTGCTTCCGAAGAAACAGGTGGGGCCAGGACACGCGCCACTAATCAGCAACGCTTCGGTCGTGTTATTCGGATTACGATTGGCATAGCGCGCGAAATTCTGAATCTGCAAATCGGTCCGCGGCGCATTCACGTCCAGCGGATGCGGCAGGTGATGCGCGCCCACGAAAATGTATCCCGCGGACAGCGACATATCCTTCGTCAATTGTCTTTCGATCGTAAGATTGCCCTGGTTTGCATAGGCATATTCAAAGTTCTTGTTGACATGTAACGTGAACGGCAGGACGGGACCAAAGCCGGGGAACGTCTGGTCATTGAACCGCTGCCGGCCGAATTGGTATTGCGCAGTCGAAGCGGCGCCGGGTGTGCAATTAGTGCCCGGTATCGCTCCCGGAAAGTTGCAAACGATTACCGTACCCTGAAAGATCTGGACCGCATTTAATAAGGCGAGAGGCGAAGGGCTACCCGGAGTAAGAATTCCCTGCTGTTGCTGCGCGGCATCCGCAATGTCAGAGTTAAAAGCGATCGCCAGCAACGGATGATCGTAAAAGATGCCGAACGCGCCGCGAAGCACGGTCTTCGCGTCGCCCTTCAAATCCCACGCGAAACCAGCGCGCGGCGCAAAGTTGTTCTTATCGCGGGGAAACCCCTGCTGCACATGCAGCGCATCTTCGGCCGCCCTCAGATCCGACTGTGAGAGCGTAATACCCGACAGCGGATCGCGGAATGAAGCGACTGGAGCAATTGGCTGCGTAATCTCGTAATCGTAACGAACTCCGTAGTTGAAGGTGAGATTATTTCGAACCTTCCACGAGTCCTGGGCGAACCAGGCCAGCGGCTTGTTTCCAATCCTGCTGACTGGATCACCAAAACCCTGAATGAAGTTCGCCGGGAAACCCAAACCGTATTGTTGGATTGACCCGAATCCGGGGACACAACCCGGGAATTCTGATAAATGCGAAATCTCCGCCGAACTTGAACGTGTGATTTCCCCTAATCAGATTGAGGTTGTCTGTCCATTCATAACGTGTTTCCGTGCGCACGACGGGCGAGAACAATTCGCGGCCAATGAATGCCGCTCCGGAAATGTTGAAAGCGACAGCGTCGCCATTCTCCGATCTAAACGTGGCCCGCCGCTCGCCAAAATTAAATCGCAATTCGTTTACTGCGCGACTGGAAAGTGTCGAGTTGAGCGAAGCAACGACAGCCCAGTCTCTTAACTTTTGAATGCCGGTGCGAGAAAAATCGTTCTGGCCGAGCGACTGGTTCTGAGATTCGACTTGAATGCCGGTAATGGTGCTGGGGTTGTATCCAGCTCTCAGCGTCAATTGATGGTTCGCCGTGATCTTGTGATCCAGACGAAATGAATTGAAGGTAGTGCGCTCAGTCACCGGAAATATTTTTTGCAAGCCGTTGAGGGGGCGAAAAGCGATGAATTGACCCTGGCTGTTTGTCGTCCCTGAAGGAACCGGCGCGCCACTCAGGAGAAATCGCGATCCAATCGTCCCACCGAGGGGCACGCCCGGAACAGTTCCGGGATTCGGTAATGGATTGAAGCCGTTAAGTGCCGTGCTGCCGCCGCTGGAGGCCAGGTAGGCATACTGCACGGCGGCGCCGGCGAGCGCCGGGCTTCCCGTAGCCAGCAGACTGTTTATGTAACCAACCTGTTGTGCGGTCAGATTCGGAAAGGTGACAGGTCCAAGTCCGGTGAGTGGAATCGTCACTGAACTTGTTAATCCGCTCCGCACGTCCGTAGTGAAGAAGCCTGACTCGTGCCGCCGGCGCTGCTCGAAGGCCGCAAAGAAAAACGTGCGGTCTTTGTCCAAAGGTCCGCCGAGTGTCGCGCCATATTGAGCGCGAGTGAAGGGCGGGTCGGCAATCGGAGCGAAGGCGTTGCGTGCTTGAAAACTTCGGTGCCGCAGGAAACCAAAAACGTTGCCGCGAAAATCATTCGTGCCGCTCTTGGTTACCACATTGACAACTCCGCCGGCAGAGCGTCCAAACTCCGGCGCGAAAGAATTAGTGACCACCTGAAACTCCTGCACAGCTTCCTGACTCACCGTTGACCGCGAAGCATTGACTGAATTGTCAGTGTTGTCCGCGCCATCGACCTGGACCAGATTTGAACGGCCACGCTGACCGCCGAAGTTCAATCCCGTGGTGGGCGCCGGGCCAATCGGCCTCCCATTATCCCGACCTACTGTTGACGTAGTCAGCGCGAAAGAGAGGTAGTTTCTTTCGTTGATAGGGAGATTATCGATGCGTTGCTGATCGACAGTTGTGGCCACCGCGGTCTTTGAGGTCTCCACCAGTTCCGTGGTGGCTCCCGAAATCGTCACCACCGCGTCAATCGATCCGGGCTCGAGCGTGACATCCAAATCCGCCCGTTGTCCGATCGTCAACTTTACTGCCGGCAATAATGCTTTCTTGAAGCTCTGTGCCTCGACGGTGAGGTCGTAATCGCCCGGCGGCAGGTTTACGAATTCATAAAATCCTTCACCGTTCGTGGTAGCAGTGCGGGAAGTATTCGTGGCGCTGTTTCGCGCCGTCACGGTGGCGGTGGTTACGACCGCTCCCTGCTGGTCGCGCACGTACCCACGAAGATCTGCGGCATTTGATTGCGCCTGCCCCAGGGCCGCGCTGACGCCACCGGCAACGATGGCGGCGAAAAGGATCACTTTTGCAGAATACTTAAGGAACTGCACGGAGGAAGCGAACATCGTTGTAATCTCCTTTGGAGGCACACACGAATTTCCGGACACGCCACAATTCTTCGAGGAATTGTGGCGTCTTTGTACTCTAAAAGTTCGCGTGTGGCAAGCATTTCGTCCACGCCGGCGCTGTGGCAATTTGAAAAAGCGGCGCATGTGCGTACCGCCCGTGAGCTCAAGCGCAAGGCGCGCGCGTGACAGGGCGGGAATCAGGTGATTACCAGTGAACTACGGACTCCGCGACGATTGAAGTAACCTTTAGCGCGAGAAATATCGCGTGCAATCTGAGTCTTTAGTTCGTCGATGGAGTCGAACTTCTGTTCGGCGCGCAGGCGACGAAGGAAGCGCACCCGAACTACATCGCCATAAAGATCACCTGACCAATCCAGCACGAAACTCTCAACCGACGTCGTAGTTTCGTCACCAAAGGTCGGCCTGGTGCCAATGTTGGTAACGCTGCGACGCCACTGACCCTCGATGAGCGTTGCGGTGATGTAGACGCCGTTGAGCGGAATCACCCGATTCTGTGGATGAAGATTGGCCGTGGGAAAGCCGAGCTGTTGACCCCGTTCGGCTCCGCGTGTGACTCGACCCTCGACACCATAGGGACGACCGAGCATGCGGCGGGCGAGATTCACGCGGCCCTTGAGCAGATGTTCGCGGATACGACTCGAGCTGATGCGACAACCGCGCAAACGCACTTCTGGAACTTCATCTGCAAAGAATCCAAGGTGCTGACTGACCGTCCGCAACAAATCGATGTTGCCCTCGCGATTGTGGCCAAAAGCAAAACCGCGGCCCAGGTAAATCTCTTTTGCGTGCAAACGATCGACAACTACATCGCGCAGGAAGTCTTGCGCGCGGATCTGCGCAAACTTCTGATCAAAATGAATTACGATGGTCTGTTCAATGCCCAGCACTCCGAGCGCTTCGATCTTCTGATCGAAAGTCTGCAGCAGCGGCGGCGCGGATTCGGGATGCAGGACGGCGCGAGGATGCGGCTCGAAGGTAATAACGGTCGGCGAGGCACCAGTCGCCTTCGCGCGTTCGACCACCGTCTGCATGATGCGTTGATGGCCGAGATGCAATCCATCAAACACGCCAAGAGTTAAGACTGTCGGGCGCGCGATGTCGGCGTTGTCGGTTCCGTGAAAGAGACGCATAAACAAGTAAGCATGAAGGATGAAGGATGAAAGAAACCCAATTACGCGTTCGCTTTTTTCATCCTTCATCCCTCATCCTTCATCCTTCAACGATGAGTCCGTCATATGCCCATTCAACATTATCCGGCAGCAGCGCCGAATCGCGCGCATGTTTCACTTCATGAGTGATATGGGTTAGATACGCCTGCTGTGGTTTCAATTTCTCAATATATGCCAGGGCCTTTTCCAGCCAGAGATGAGTTTCATGCGGGCGAATTCGTAAGCAATCAAGCACCAGCACCTTCAGATCGCGCAAACCGTCCATGGTTGATGGGGGAATCTCGCTGAGGTCGGTGGCGTATGCAAAGTCGTTGAATCGATAAGCAATCACCGGCAGCCGGCCGTGAATTACTTCGAGCGGAGTAATCTCGAGATCCTTCCCAATGCAGAACGGCGCGCCGTCAATAACTGTGTGCGGAACTATTTGCGGCAAGCCGCCGCCGAAGTGAGATGGCTCAAAGACATATTTGAAGATGCGACGAATATCGACCCAGGCGCGTTCATTGGCATAGAGGCCAAGCGCGCCATGCCGGAAGTTGAGCGGCCGAATGTCGTCGAGTCCGAAAATATGGTCGGCATGGCAGTGCGTCACCAGTACGGCGTCAAGGTGCTTTAATCCATGACGCAGAGCCTGTTGGCGAAAGTCGGTGGAGGTGTCGACTATGATTGTCTGGCCGGCATGTTCGATGAGCACGGAAACGCGCAGCCGCTTGTCACGCTGATCATCGGAGCTGCACGTCTCGCAATCGCAGGCGATTGATGGAACGCCGGTGGATGTGCCCGTGCCCAGGAAGGTTAGTCTCATAAGTCCAACGTCCAATGTCCAAAGTCGAAAGTCTGGAAACTAAATTGGAATGACTTTGGACATTGGACGCCAGACTTTGGACTCACTTACCGCCGGTGATATCGCCGGCACTGAATTTAGACGGCGGGCTGGGCGCATTGGTGAAAGAAACAAACTGCATTCTCAGATCCGCGAGCAGACCCTCAAGGGCCTCCGCTTCCTGCGCGTCCAGGTTCCCTTTGGTCTTTCGTTCGAGCATTCCCAGAATATCAATCCAATGCTTCGCAGTTTTCAAGTCGACGCCGGTTTCTCCGGTAACCGGATGCGGCATCATTCCAAGATTCGCAGCGGCGTTCGAAGCCAGCGACATGATCAAGCTGAGAAAGCTCGCCGGATCATCCAGGGGATCTCCGGTTCGCGGCCGGGTTTCACTTTGGCGCGGCGGCGTTTGGGACTCTTGCGATTCCGGCTGCAATGTATTCGTGGCCTGACGATCAGTTGGCGCAGGCGCTTGCTCGGGTGGCGGTTCCGGCGTCTTCGGCGACTCGGCAACCTGCGCTGCCTCTTTCTTTTCTTCCGGCGAAAGCTCACGCGGAGTGCCATCCGGATTAAACGGCCGGCGATCGACTACTTTGAAAGTTGGTTGTTGCTCATCCATACGGCGTGGTTCTCAGAATGAATGCTGGCGCGATCTCATCAATCGCGCGCAAACTCCCTCGTAAAATCAGTTTTCCTGGACGAGCTGATGTTAGCATCCGCGTTCATCCGATCGCAAAGTGGTTGCCCGCCGGGTCGACGCATCGCCGAGGCGCTGGCTGCGTTACGGCCAACCGAGTGCCGGGAACGCGGACGTCCTCGTCCGCATCTTCCGGCGGAAAAAGTGTGCGCCACCCGATCGCGGCTTAGCCACCGCACATCGCGGTGAGCCTTGGCTCACCGTTTCGGCTCAACTGAATTCGCGGCTCCGCCGTCAGATGTTGAGGCGCAGCCTCAACATCTCAAGGAAAACCAAGGCTTGCCGGAAAGGCAGAGCCTTTCCGCAATGTGCTGCGGCAAAGCCGCGAGTCTGTTCGTGCTCAAATGCGGATGCGGACGTCGCGTTGCCGGCAAAAGCGTTGACGTTGCGTTCCCGACTTGAAACTTGAAACCTGAAAGTCGGAAACTCTCTTCATGCCTGCAACCTTTAATGACCTTGTCGACTTGATGGACCGGCTGCGTTCGCCCGGCGGCTGCCCCTGGGATCGCGAGCAGACCTACGCGACACTGGCGCCGATGCTGCTCGAAGAAGCTTACGAAGCCTTCGATGCGCTGGAGGAAGCGCGCCAGGGACGGCCGGACGATTTGCGCGAAGAACTGGGTGACCTGCTTTTTCAGATCACATTCTTTGCTCAAGTGGCAAAAGAGCGTGGCGAATTCACGATCGATGAGGTAATCGATCAAGTACACGCGAAAATGGTGCGGCGGCACCCGCACGTTTTCGGCGACACTCAGGCCGGCGATTCGACTGAGGTGCTGCGCAATTGGGAAGCAATCAAGGCCGAAGAAAAACGAGCGGCCGGCAAACTCGCCGGAGAAAAGGAAGGCACTTCGATTCTGGATGGAGTTTCGACCAAAGCGCCGGCGCTGATGGAAGCGCATCAAATCTCAACCAAGGTCGCGCGCGTCGGTTTTGACTGGAAGAGCGTCGACCAGATTTTTGAAAAGCTAAGTGAAGAAGTTGAGGAACTACGTGCTGCCATCGAGTCGCATGCTGAATCGAACGACGAAGACGATCACGCGCACGTGCGCGAAGAGATCGGCGATCTCCTTTTCGTGATAACCAACATCGCGCGTCACTTGAAGGTTGAACCAGAAGCGGCGTTGAAACTCGCGAATCGAAAATTCCGCCGGCGGTTTGGCTACATCGAAGACGAGCTACGCAAACAAACCAAGACGCTCAATGCCGCCAGTCTTGAAGAACTCGAAGCACTCTGGCAAAAGGCGAAACAGAGTACGGTTTAGGGCTGCAAACAGGATCTATTTGAAATGAAGTCACTAGCGCGAATAGTATTTTTCCAAAGCCTCCTGGTAGGCTTTTATGCCTTGCGGAATAGAAGGGATATTCACCTGTTTTCCCGCTAAAACCTCGCGGCCTTTCAACCCGTAGAGTGGTTTATTAACATTATTGTCCGGATTGAGCAGGAAACTCTTGGATCCGCTGCTGAACTTGCTTCCTTTCAGCTTGCTGTTGTCGTATACATAACCGATTACGTGGGCGCTGGCTAGCTCAGCTTTTTGAGCCTCGCTGATGGCGCCCACCGGTCCAGCCATTACTTTCTCCTGTTCTGTGAGCCCACGCGGCCTTTCTCAAACCAGGCCAAGGCTTCTTTGTCCATAAACAAAACAATGACCGAGATCTGATCCTCGTCTACAAATGTCGATGTGTACCCACCTCCCATGAATCGGTAAAAAGCAGGAAGAGTCCAACCTTTGTCGGCGCGAACACAGATAACACCATATCCCTGCACTGATTGTTGAAACAATAGAGTCTCTTTTGTCACGTGAGGGAACACACCAACGCCTTCGACTTTGTTCATCAACTCTTTCGGAAAACCAGTCTGAGGCAGCTCCGCCAACAATGAAACAATTTTCGCGGCGTCCTGTGATCTCACTACCGCGAAATCAAACTTCTTGGGATCAGATGTGTGCGCGAACGAAGGCCACAGAAACAAAAAGACCGCGGCCGCGAGAAGACATATGAGAGGAACTTTCAGGCTGCGAAACATGATCAATCAGGCATTGCTAGGGAGTCTTTGCTTCACTACCGTTCGTCTTTACCTTAACAACCGTATCGCCATAGACAAACACACTGTACCGGTTGCCAGCCGGGATGATCGCAGGCTTTCCCTTCTTCAGTCCCCAGAGCAAACCAAACGGTCCAAGCAGAACGGTCGTTGCCACGGCCGCCACCGCCACCGTGCTGCCCTTGCTGTCACCCAATTCTCTTTTCGTGAAACGACAGGGCACCCGATTCCCATCAACCGCCTGGACATCTTGCATCGACCATTCCAGTTTCCCCGCATGACCCCAATGTCCCGCCGGCTTTGCTGTCGTGACCCTCGCGCGGGCGGAAGCTTCCTTCTCAAAAACCGTAATGCCGCCGATTTGGACAGGCTTTATGACCGTAAAGTCGACAACATCACCTACCTTTGCCTCTTGTCCCGACAAGGTGTTCTTGAGTTGTATCTCGATCTCGGTTCCATCCGGCACTTTCACCTCAGTGGTAGCCGGATCGTCCGCAGCCAATGAACCGGGAGCCGCGCCAGGCGTTCTCTGAACCATTGCGAGAATCACAGCGTCAGGCACACCGGCCGTCTTCAGTTCAGCTAGTGCGGGCGGTGTTGTATCAAACTTCGATGGCGAAGATTTGATCTTGGCGATAATCACCTCGGTGGTAAGGCCGCTCTTAACCATGTCCGTAACGTCCTTATTAGTGAGTGGAGAGGTGGACGGCGCCTGATTTGACCCAGGCTCCTGCGATTTACCTGGAGGAGTTGCAGCCATTAAATGAGTCAGGACAATAACGAGGAGGACAGAGAGTATTCTTCTCATTGAGGAAACTCCTTTCAAACCGCGAGTTCTTCAGAGACAAATGGCGGCGAGCTGAATTAACTAACGGACACGGTTTCTTCTTCGACGAGATACGGCGTCGTTGAAGCCAACTTTACAGTGTCGTCGTCAGCAATGATTGCATTAACGATCGGCAGACTCAACGAATGCTTCCTGGGAATATTTGGCACGTTGTGACCGGCGGCATACACGGCGTGGCGTTCATGTTCCTTGTACCACTCTGAGAGGTTGGCGGTCTTGTGCATGTTCTCGATGATCTGCCGCCAGCCGACGCCGGTGTTGTAGGCGCAGAATGAAATCTCGCCTTCCTGCGTGCCGTAAGGAATGACGCACATCTCGGTGCGGCGAAAATCATAATTAAAGAGATCCTGGAACCACATGCCTTCGACGCAGAGCACGCGCCAGTTGTCGGCGGTCGTGTCCTGGCCGGCGCTCGTCATGCGGTCGTTGCGATCAGAGTTCGAGTTGGTCGATGACGGCTTAAAGAGATTAATGATCTGCGAGATGGGAAAGCCTTCCGGCGCTTTCGCGGCGTCAAAGTTACGCATGATCGCCATCCCCAACTGCGCGTAAGAAAGTTTCTTACCGCGTGCCGTGTCCGTAATCACCGCCACATCTTTCATGAATTGTTCGTAGTTGAAGAACTCGAACAGCGATCGGAAATCACCGGTCTGCTTATTCACCACCGCAAGGGTGAAAATGCCGCAGTTCGGGTGGCAGTTGCACGACGACCAGCCCCACGGCGCGTCCGCCCCCTGCAGCATGTCCATCACACTGGTGAAGGCTGAATAAGATGACAGCGGAAACCAATCGCGGAGCGGCTGCATGCGCCCGCCGAGCTGGTCTTTCAAATCGTGCGTCATGCCCGCGAGCGTGTAGCGCCACTTCGTGCGCAACTCGTCCGAGATATCTTCGTCGCGGCCGGTGAATGAAACCGGCTGGAACGCGATAGTCTGAACCTTGTCGATGTTCTTCGCGGCGAACTCGACGATCTGTCCAATCGCGTCGTTGTTGATGCTGTTGACTATCGTGACAACGAGCGTGACCTTGATACCAACCTTCGCGAGGTTTTCAATCGCACGCACTTTTACGTCGAACAAGTTGCCGACGCCGCGATGCTTGTTCTTTTCTTCACCGACGCCGTCGAACTGAAGATACACACCGTGCTGGCCGGCAGCTTTGGCAGCCTTGCAGAATTCAATGTCCTCGGCGAAGCGAATTCCGTTGGTCGCGGCAAGAATGCGATAGAAGCCAATTTTCTTGGCGTAAGCAACGGCTTCGAGATAGTAAGGAGAAAGTGTCGGCTCGCCACCCGAGAAAAGAATGATGACCTGCCGCCGCGGCTTGAATGAAACTGCGCGATCCAGAATTGCTTTCGTATCGTCAAACGTCGGCTCGTGAACATAGCCGACCTGATTTGCGTCCATGAAGCACGGATTGCACATCATGTTGCAGCGGTTGGTGAGATCGACAGTCAACACCGCGCCGCGGCCAAATTTGATATTCGACGTACCATGCCGGTGCACGTGCGTATCTTCAGCAGCCTTAAAGTCGCGTCCGAAAAATAACGATTCAATCCGCTCGAGAAACGCCGGGTCGGTGGCCATTACGTCGACAAACTCGCCATGCTTCGGGCAGGTCTTGCGCATGACGACCTGTCCATTCTCTTCAACTATCTGAGCTTTGATCTCGCCTGGATGCTCATTCATCAATGATTCGAGCGGCGTGGTGCCGTCAATGACGGCTGTGCGCACTTCCTTAACGCAGCGCGGACAAAGCGAATCAGTTTCTCTGGGGAACCCGAGCGGCGGGGCAGATCGTTCGTAGGATTTCAGGAGCGGACCCGGCGCCCAGTTCGGCCGAATGGCCTCGCCTTCGGGAAGGCGCTGGTTTACCGATTGAAAGGCTTTCCAGGCGACATCTGAGAGCGCCGAGACGACTTTCGATCCGGTAACTCCGGTTAACTTGCTCTTGTCTGTCTCGCCGCGGCGGAATTGGTCACTGAACAATGAAAGATTCTCCTCAGTGGCGCTTTGTCCCGGGCTAAAGACGCGCCGGGATATAGGCTGCACCCTTCCTGAATAAACCAAAGCATGATAGTTGGCTCTTGTAGACAAAGGCAAGACAAAAAGAGGCGCGGCCTTACCGGATGGGCCAAAAGTGAATCTCTTTACAACCGATTTGTTGATTTTCGACCAGACGGGCCCAGATCGCTAATTCGTGACATCCGATAGCGTGCAACCTTCATTTCGGGCATTTTGGAAAGGGCTTTTCCAGCTCGGAATCAATCATCGTCTCGCCGACGGCGCAGATTTCAACTTTCTTCACCGTAGAAAACTGCCGTGCCGTTTTTTCAATTGCTTCGGCAAAAATCATCGGCCCGAGCGAGCCATAGTTCGTCGCGTTTTTCGGCTGCGAAAACTTTATCAGGGCGACGCCGTCGGTCAGCGTCACCCCATCGAGCTTCATGCCGAACGTAGAAGAACTGAGGCCCCTGGATTCTTCTTCCCTGGTTGCACCCGCAAACAACATATCCAGCGTTAGACGCAGCACGGCGATGCCGCCGATGCGCCGCGTAACGGGCAACAATCCGAGGCCCGACTTTTTGCTGTTAACTTCCCAAAGATAAATCCTGACTTCTCTCGACCGGGGAGTTGCATCGCCTTCGGCAAGATAAGACGGTTTGTTATAGATGACTTTCTGCTTGAGGACCTCTTTCAAGTCGTGCGTCTCTTTCTTGTAGGGACGCACCTTCGTCGTCGCGATCACCCGATTCGAATTCTCCGGCTGCGGGCTTCGCTCCTCAAGAATCGTTTCAAAATCTTCCTCGCGATAGAACGCCAGAGTAATGTTGTCGCCACTAATTGCGATCGCTTCTGCCCACTGTCGATAGAAAACTTCGCCCCGCGTTGGATCGACGACTGCAAAGTACGAACCGCCGAGCCCACCGTCCTGCATCTTTACCAGCAGCGCAATCGCGCCGGAGCTGGTTCGAACGGCCTGAACCGCATTGATGCCGAAGTACTCTGAAAGAATTTTTCGAGTGTGGCGAGTTTCGACGTCGTAAATATGCAGCGACTGCCCTTCGTTTTCAAAGCCGCCGGCGCCGTCATGGCTGGAGAAAACGACCCCGCGGCCATCGCTGATGATCCAGGCTTCGAATGCTTCGTCGTAAATCTTTCTCTGCTGCCCGGCAACGGTGATATAGAGTTTGCCGCCAGTTGGGCCCGCCGGGTCTTTGATTGCGAACTCGGTAGCCCTGGACTGCGCGGGCGATGATCCTTTCGTTTGCGCGGCCAGCGATACCTGGAAAAGGCCGCTCAGGGCCAGGGAAGAAATGAGTAGTATTAAAATGTTCTTTGCCATGACCGACCAAATCGCCTACTCAAAGAGTTGCGGCAAGGTTACTAGATGATTGACCTCCTGAACAGTTTACGCCAGGCATTCGCCATCCATGGCTGGTCGTTGTACTATCGGCCCTTGCGGAATCGGTGGCCCACATTCATGAAGGCGCTCGAGAGAAAAGTCTCTGACCTCGCGGCACATGTCGGGGGCCGGGCATTCGGCGACGGCAACGTCATCATCGATCGAGTGGCCAGCCTTGAAACCGCCGGCAAAGGCGAAATCGCCTATGTCGAAGACAAAAAATTCTATGCGCTCGCGGGCGAAAGCAAAGCGTCCTGCCTGTTAGTTCCGGAAGGATCAAACGTTGCAGTCCCCTGCCGTATCGAGGTCAGGAAACCAAAGTTGGCTTTTGCTCTGATTGCCGAAATCCTGCATCCGCCGAAGACTCGTGCGCCCGAAATTCATCCCTCGTCCGTGGTTGCCGCAAGCGCGCGGCTGGGTCAGGAGCTCTTCATCGGCGCCTTTGTTTGCATTGGCGAAAATTCCTCGATTGGCGACGGCACACAGATCCGCGCCGGGGCAAAAATTGGTGATGGCGTCACACTCGGTAACCAATGCGTGATTCATTCCAATGTGTTTCTGGAAGACGGCGTGACCATCGGCGACCGCGTCATCTTGCATGCCGGCGTGGTCATCGGTACAGACGGCTTTGGTTACGTTCACGATGACCAGAGCTATCACAAGTTTCCACAGATCGGCACCGTCGTTATCGAGGACGATGTCGAGTTGGGAGCAAATACCTGCGTCGATCGAGCTGCGCTGGGACGCACGCGCATCGGTCGTGGAACGAAGATCGACAACCTCGTCCACGTCGGTCACAACTGTGATATCGGCGAACGGGTGGTGATCGCCGCGCAAACCGGGATCAGCGGCAGTGTGACCATCGAAGACGATTGCGTGATCGGCGGCCAGGTTGGCTTCGGCGATCACATTCGCGTGCAGAGCGGCGCCGTGATTGGCTCGAAGTCTGGAATCCTACCCGGCAAGATTGTGCGGCCGGGAGTTTGGTGGGGCGTTCCGATTCAACCACTCGACGAATATAAGCGCTTGAATGCACATCTCGCGCGCGTGCCGAGGATGCGTGAGGAACTGAAAGAGATCGAGGCCCGCCTCGCAAAGCTCGAAGACGATCGAGAATGAGCCAGGCGGCAGCCGGGCCATATCAGTCGGAGTTCTCCTCACGGGGTAGGGTACATATTGAATCAAAATGCGTGACCCAGTCTCAGTATTGGACATTGCACCTTCGGCGCAGCACATGGCGGTAAGCCTGTGGCTTACCGTTGACCCTCAATTGGTGAGCTCTGGAGGCTATGCCTCCAGTCAGTCAGAGGCGCAGCCTCCTGAAGTCGTGGAACTCGTACCGGTAAGCCACAGGCTTACCGCCATGTGTCGTGGCAAAGCCACGAAAGCACGTTCCAGGTATTGGAGTAATTTTTTTCAAAGTGTACCACTACCTCCTCACGATTTTCGTTGACAACCTGACCCTCAATGCGCGAATCTGAGGAAGTGCTTCGCGCCCCGCGAGGCCTCCCCCCAGAAAGTGCCTTTTATGAAGTTATCCTCGGTCTCACTTTTAGTTCCGCTCGTCGTATTTCTACCAGCCAGTGTTGCCGCTCAATCGGTCCTTCCGGATCCGATTACTCGACCGCGCACGGTAACGCGCGCCGCTGGAAGTACGTCGAAAACTTATCAAACTCAAGCGACTCAGGAACAGGTTCCTTCGGATAACACCGGAAATGTTTCGTCCGCCGCGAACAGATCCAGACAGGCGAGCGAAGACCAGACTGCGGCTTCGCCATCGCTCGAAGAGCCAGTTGCCAGCCGCCGGCTGACACCGAGCAGGATCCACACCCGCATTACCGAAGCTGAACGGCTGCTCAAATCGCGCGCGGTGCCGATTGCGATCACTGCTCCACCACTTGATTACGTAACCGTCGCCGCCTTGCTGGCGGAGTCTTCCCAAATTCACCTGATTAGAATCGCGAAACAGAATTTTCTGACGAAGGGCACGGTGCTTTCATTGACGACCTCGCTCGGACTACCGGTCGAGGTTCATGTGCTGCGCGCGAACGGTGTGAATACGGCAGTTACCATCTTCGACAATCAGAACCACACTCTCGCGCCGCTGGTGGTTGAGTTTCCCATCGAGCGCTTTGGCAGGTTTCGCGAGATGGCTTACTACACTTCGGCGCATCCGGCCTTGCTTTCGTCTGACCTGACTAAGGCCGGCCAGGCATATGTCAACTCGATG
>WNGQ01000346.1_pt1 | contig 47330 bp, 33 predicted proteins | sample 5407661 | NCBI WGS metagenome assembly WNGQ01 (sample SAMN13153382, study PRJNA577476) | soil metagenome | isolation source: 60 cm soil or saprolite under Garry oak tree replicate 2 | place: USA:California | collected 2016-06-15 | reverse complement strand
GCGCTTGTGGCGCTTGGCGAGTTTGCCATGAAAGGTTCCGTACTGCTTTCCCGTCGAGGTCGTGAGAAAGTTGGCGATCCCCACATCAGCGCCCACGCGGGGGGCTCGTGGCTCCGTTTGAAGAGAAACGTTCTCATCGAACGAGAGGGTAAGCCACCAGACCCCCTTGCGTTTGTGGAGCGCGGTTGAGGTGTTGATGGTACGCCCGGCGAGGGCTTTGCGGTGATAAGAGGCGAGTTTTACAGGGACGCGGAGGGGATTCCCTTTATCCAGAGTGGAGATGCGTAACCAGTAGTCGAACGTCGAGTCTTCAGATGGTTCAAGAACCACCACGTTGGCATTGGTTTGAATGGCTGGGACGCGGAGTTCTGGCAGGTTCCATTCACTCCACTGGAGTTCCTTGACTTTAGGATCAAGAGGCACTCCCGATGCCGTAGCTTTGGCTTTAGCTTCCGCATAATTCGTCAGGTCTTCCAGGTAGGCCTCATAGGCGTTTTGCCGATTGGTGCGAAAGGCACGGGCAATGCCCGCTGCCTGCTGGATGGCAACGCGCTGCCAGCGCTCCGAAAGTTCCGTCGCGTAAACCGGAACCGCATAGCTATTGGGGTCAGCCTCAGTGCAGAAATGGGTCACGTATTGTTGGCAGAGTGCCAGATAGACCATCACCAGCCGATCTAACGCCTCCAATTTTCCTGGATTGGCTTCAATCAGTCGGATATGAGTCACTGCATGAGTCAGCGTGCGCTTGCTTCTGCGCTTATGCTGGTGTTTCCTCTTGTCCTTGTCTGGCTTTTGACTCACTGCTTTCTGATCCATTCTGCTGCTAGGCAGCTAGGACTTGCTCCGTTTGGCGTTTGGCTCGCCTGCGCCCAGAGAGCCGGGCACAAAACGAGGTGATGATCGCGACAAAGTCGCCCATGAGGTCATCTTCTCCGGTATCTGCCGTATGAACGACGACCAGTTCCCGCCCTTGCATCCTGAGCAATGTCTGAATGGAAGCGACCCCAAAACGTGAAGCCCAGTCTTTGTGTTCGACCACGATTTGGCTGATTTTGGGGTCTGCGAGCAGAGCCAGGAACTTGGGGCGCTGATCATGGATCCCACTGCCACACTCTTTGATGACTTTGGCAACTGACCAGCCTTGCGCATTGCACCAACTGATCAGGCGCTGGGCCTGTGTCTCCAGGTTCTTCTTGTTCTCGCTGGTGGAAACGCGGGCAGAAACCGCTACGGTCCGCGGAGGCGTCACACGCTGCTCTGGCGGTTCAACAATCACTGGTCCTGTGGGCAACTGGTAGAAAGGCGCGCTGGCCTCGTTTCCACTATGCGCCAAGCGGTGTTGGAACTGATCCCGACCCGCTTCGCATAGCTCGATAACTTCATGGGTTCAGTGTAGCACATCCGTTCGAAAAATGCAAGAGATGGTTCTATTTTGAAAGGGATGGTTACAAAAAATGGATACTTCCTGATATCTTATAATCCTCTCCTTGCTATTGGCAGTTTGTCACCAAGGTGACAAACTGCCATGGTGCTATATTGACATGTTGGCGTCATGATGTTTTAATTGAGAAGTCAAGAGAAGTGGTAACAATATTACATAGAAAGGACCGGGTGAAAGCATGGCTGTACGAAGACAGGATTTTCACGAAGATGAGGACGATGACATGGGAGACAATGCCAAAAAGCGTACACGCATCACAATAGACGTCAGTCCTGAAATGCGGCGGAGGATTAAGATGGCAGCGCTCCAGAATGATCTAAAGGTTGGCGAGTATATTGGGCGCATTCTTGAGGAGAATGTTCCTGATGAAGCCCCTGCAAAAAGGATTCAAGGGCATCCTGTAACTCGCGAGGCGATCGAACGACTCCTCAGATTCCGCGAAGAATTGATAAAAGAAACCAACGGAGTACTTTTTGAAGATTCAACAGAAATACTCCGACAAGAACGCGAAAAGCGAACGCGCCACCTCATGGGTGAAGAATTGGGTGATGAATGAAAAATATAGTTGTTGTTGACGCGAATCTTGCCATTAAATGGGTTGTGAATGAAGCAGATTCGGGCATAGCGCTAGCGCTACTTAATGAGTGGAATATTAATGGGATAATAATGGCGGCGCCTTCCTTATTCACATATGAGGTTACAAATGTCCTTTATCAACATATGCGTAAAGGAAAAATCAATCTCGATCAAGCAAAAAAAGTCCTGTCGGAAGTCTTATCAATAGGGGTAGAACTTGATTTTCCAGAAAAATTGACGTTTAACAGTAGGGCATTTGAACTAGCCCACCGATTCGACTTACTTGCAACATATGATCCACACTATCTAGCATTAGCAGAGCGTGAAAATTGTGAGTTCTGGACTGCCGATGCTCGTTTATGGACGGCTGTCAAGGAAGAACTACCGGGTGTCCGTTTGCTTGCAGATTATCATTCAACCGAGTTTTGACTCACCAGAGGATTACCCATATATGCCATTTGACCTGCAACGCGCCCGTCAAGACACGCCGGGCTGCGAACATGTTCTCCATTTCAATAATGCTGGCTCGTCATTGATGCCGGAACCGGTGCTCAGTGCAACGATTGGGCACTTGCAACTTGAGGCACAGATTGGGGGTTACGAGGCAGCGGAACAGGCTGAGCATGCCATCGAGCGGGTATATGACGCGGCCGCTACACTGATCAATTGTTCTCGTGAAGAGATCGCCGTGATTGAAAACGCCACGCGCGCGTGGGACATGGCGTTCTACTCTATTCCCTTCCAGCCTGGGGACCGCATCCTGACGGCGATGGCAGAGTATGCCAGCAACTATATCGCTTTCCTGCAAATCAGCAAAAAGACGGGGGCGGTAGTGGAGGTCGTGCCGAATGATGCACATGGTCAGCTTTCGCTCGAGGCCCTGCGCAAGATGATAGATGAGAGGGTGAAGCTCATTGCGATTACGCATGTGCCGACCAACGGGGGGCTGGTGAATCCTATCGTTGAAGTGGGCAAGGTTGCACGTGAGAACGGCATATTGTACCTGGTGGATGCCTGCCAGTCAGTGGGGCAGATGCCTATCGATGCCGAGCAGATTGGCTGTGACATGCTCTCGGCGACCGGGCGCAAGTATTTACGGGGCCCACGCGGAACGGGCTTTTTATTTGTACGAAAAAATGTGCTGGAACAGCTAGAACCACCTCTGCTGGACCTTCACGCGGCGGAATGGGTAGACAAAGACAGGTACGTGATGGTTCCTGATGCACGGCGCTTCGAGACGTGGGAAACGAATTACGCCGGGAAGATCGGGCTGGCTGTAGCTATCGATTACGCGCTGGGGTGGGGGATGGATACTGTATGGAGGCGCGTAAAAAACCTGGCTTACATGCTGCGTTCGCAGTTGAGCCCACTGCCTGGAGTTATTGTACGAGATCGCGGGGTCACGCAATGCGGCATCGTGACGTTCACTGTCGAGGATAAAGACCCGGCGGAGATAAAACTCGCGTTGAGCAGGCAGCACATCAATGTTTCTGTGACGAGACGTGAATCGACGTTGCTGGATATGGATGCGCGTGGGTTGGAGACCATGGTGCGAGCTTCGGTGCATTATTTTAACAGCGAGGAAGAGGTTGAGCGGTTTTGTCGCGCGGTGGAAGTGTTGGGATAGCGGTCGCGAATTGTATAGAATTATCAAACCCATGCCGTAAAACCCTCCGCTTCAGCCGTGGGGAGTCGTCACGGAATATTGTGCCAAACCGGAATGTTGTAAACTGTAACAATGAGTTTTTAGTGGTTGCTCAGGTTGCGGTGCTAAGTGGGTCTGAACGTTGACTGAGTTCTATGGCTGGAATTGATGTGGTAGCCTTGACAGGTAAATAACTATCTGTTATATTTAATTGTAGCAGGTAGCTATACGTCCTACTTATTTAGAGATTGATGTAGGGATATTCAAAAGACGCATAAGGGTTTTCGCACACTAGGAGTGATATACGATGAGATATCAAGGATATAGAAGACGACATTGGCGCAGGCGGGGAGGCATGGTAGGCTTTCCTTTCATGCTTTTTTTTATGATCTTACTGTTTTCGCATTCCTTGACAGGATTTATGATTGGTATCGGGGCCATTGTACTGTTAAGCTTGCTTGCCAGGCTTATTCTGCCTGCAATTTTCGGGGCCGGGATGATGAGTAACTGGTGGACGTCTAACCAGCAGACATATCAACAGCCACAACAGCCGACATACCAGCCTTACCGGCAAACCTATCAGCCGTATGAAGAGAGCTACCAACCATACGAGCAAGGATACCAGCCACCTGTAGCGACGTCCCCTGACCAGGAGGTAGAGCAGCAGTACCAGACGCCTTCTTACGAGCAGACGCACTATGAAGAGCAGCCACAGGCACAATATCCTCAAGAGATGCCTCCTATGAAACAACAATAAAAGGTAAACGTGGGAACACAGAATGCGGGCCAGCAACCATGTTGTTGGCCCGCATTCTGTGTTCCTATTCTTTCATATTCCATTCGTAAGCATCAATAAATGCCCATTTGCTGAAGTAGAAGAGAGAGGCTCGAAACATATTGCGTTTTTGATTTTTTGATGCTAGACTACAAGCACAGCATAATGAATGACTGGAGTTTCCCATAGACGATTGAAGCTGATAATTCCTGAATGTCAACGGTTTTGGGTGAGACCGTCTAGATGTTTGAGCTTCCCATTGGGTATTAAAACCTGTCATCCCTCTTTTTTTACGCGCAAACCACCAACCAGTGTCGAAATGACTTGCCCATCCTGCCAGAAGGTAGGAACTATCTATACAGATTATTTCTTTGTCTGGAAAGGAGGCGCATGCTCCGCTCGGCAGCCTCGACTCGCCTCGTTCGCGCTTGCGAGGCCTGAGCACAAATTTCTCCCAAGGCATGTATGCCAAACTGCCTCACCCATGGCTAGTCCAGTGGAAACACCTGAACCACAGGGCTACATGGCATCACCTGGTGTTCCCTGGCATCAGCTAAGGTGCTGGTATCGGAAGGGAACCTTTGATCTTATTTAGCGAGGAGGGAATATGTTTTTCTCGTTTGTACGGTCGATGATACGTCAGATCGCACTGTTAGCGCTCGGCGTGGCGACCCTCGTGCCGGTGGCGCTGGTCAGCCCAGCCGTCGCCGCAAACCCACTCGTACACCCGCTTGTGAGCGACTGGCAATTCTTGTCCAGCAGCGCCACTCCACCCAGCCAGACCGCGTGCAACGCCGTTGGCCGCCGCTGCTTTAACCCGACGGCGATGCACAACTCCTACAACTACGCTACCTTACTGGCTGCTGGTAACGAGGGCCAGGGCAAGACTATCGCGATCGTCGACTCCTTCGGCAGCAGTACCATCCGCAACGACCTGAGCGTCTTTAACACGGCCTTCGGCCTCCCGCATATGTGTGGGGAGACCCCAGCAGTGAACTGCTCGTCCACCACGCCACGCTTTAATGTCCTCGAAGTTCAGGGGTCCCCACCCCCCAACCCACCGCCACCGAATAATGGCACCGGCCTGGAGAATCACAACCTTTGGGATCTGGAAGTCTCCCTCGATGTCGAGTGGGCACATGCCACCGCGCCGCTGGCGAACATCGTGCTGGTTACCACTCCCACTGCCGAAACCTTGGGGGCGCAGGGCTTCCAGCAGATGATGAATGCCGAGCAGTACGTCATTGACCACCACCTGGCCGATGTCATCAGCCAGAGCTTCGGCGCTGGCGAGGGTTCGTTTCACAATGGTCTGGCCGCGCTCAACAACCTCCGCCAGTCCTTCGTCGATGCACAGGCCAACCACGTCACCGTTCTCGCCTCCTCGGGGGATGGCGGAACGACGAACCCCTACAAGGAGCCGGTCAAGAACCCGGCTGTGATTCCGTATCCAAGCGTCGGCTGGCCAGCTTCTGACCCGTTGGTTACAGCAGTGGGCGGAACATACCTCTGCACCAACGCCGAGACCGGGGCTTCTGTTGATAGCGCGTCGCCGCCAGCCGCCTGCCAATCTAACCCGGGCGTGCGCGAGGTCGGCTGGATCGACTCGGGCGGAGGCTACAGCATCCTCTTCCCACGGCCTACCTTCCAGAACGCCTTGCCACCTGGCAGCACCTATGTCGGCAGTTCAGCAGGCGCTCCCGGACCGAATACGAACATGCGGGGCGTCCCCGATATAGCCTACCAGGCCAGTTCCCGCACGGGTGTGCTGGTCTACATGACGGAACCTGCTACGACGACTTCGGGCACGGGCTGCGGTGGGGCCAATCCTTGCAGCACCGGGTGGTACGTCGTGGGTGGCACCAGCTCTGGTTCACCGCAATGGGCAGGGCTGATCGCGCTTGCCGATCAGATAGCCGGGCATGATCTGGGCTACATCAATCCGGCACTCTACACGATCGCGAACAATCCCGCGAAGTACGCGAATGATTACTTCGATGTCACTGTGGGCAACAACCAGACTTCAACGATTCCCGGCTATTCTGCCTCGAAGGGTTGGGATGCGGTCACTGGCCTGGGGTCGCCCAACGTAGCGAACCTGATTCCCGACCTGATCGCGGCAGCAAGCTGATCTGGGCGATGCAGGGGACTGAGTGCCTGGTCTACACTCTGGAGATGCACGCTGGGGGCGTCCGCCAGCAAGGCAGACGCTCTCAGCGGCCCCTCTAGGGCGACCGCAAGGGATCGCCCCCAGAGGCGAGAACTTCAGCACGTGAACACAGGGACTTCTTGGCCGAAGTTCTCGCCTCTGGGGATCGCCCCTACTATACACAGGCTTGGCAAGGCGATTCGTGGTATAGTAGGGGCGATCCCTTGCGGTCAATATATTTCAATTAAGAGCAATGAGGCGTAGGGGCGCAATTCATTGCGTCCGCCTGGGGAGTCGATCTGTCCTAGCGGGCGCAATGAATTGCGCCCCTACGCCCATCTTGCCTCTTTCCCATGATAACGCACAATTTGTTCCTCATTTAGCAATGACAGCTATCCTACAGAATTGAGGCATCCTCTCTCCCGCTCTATTACGTGGTTTTCCTTGCTTGAGCAAGAGTTTAGCGCAACAGCGCTTATATGCATGGTATAATGCTTCTGAAGGATCGATAACTAGCTAGAAGGAGCAGGATAAACTATGCGTCTACAGGGAAAAACGATTGGATATTTTGTCGCGCAGGAGGTAGAGGACCTGGAATTCTGGGTGCCTGTGATGCGACTGCGTGAAGAGGGGGCACAAGTGATTGTGATTGGCCTCTCGAACGAGACTGTACATGGCAAGCATGGCCTGGAGATGACGCCAGACGTTAGTATCGAGGAAGCGCCGAAAGCCGATGCATTGGATGGGATCGTAATCCCGGGTGGTTGGGCGCCTGACAAATTACGGCGCAGCCAGGGAGTCTTACAACTGGTACGAGATATTCATGCCCAGGGGAAAATAGTTGGCACCATTTGCCATGGTGGATGGGTGCCTATTTCCGCCGGAATTATAAAGGGCCGCAAGGCGACTGGCTCGACGGGCATTAAAGATGATATCACCAACGCGGGAGGTATCTGGGTCAACGAGGAGGCGTTCCGCGAAGGAAATATGGTGTGGGGGCGCGTCGTCGAGGATATCCCCGCTTTCTGCCGGGAATTAGTTGCCGCACTCGCTGAAAGAACATAAACAATAGGGATTATGGGATTATTGGAAGGGGTCACTTGATGAGTCGATTTCTGGATACCCTGGCAGAGCGTGTCATCATTTACGATGGCGCGATGGGGACGAATATACAGAGCTACCAGTTGAGCGCGGAAGATTACGGAGGTCAGGCCACCGAAGGGTGTAACGAATACCTTGTGCTGACAAAGCCGAGCGTGATCGAGGAGATTCACGAGGGCTTTCTTGAAGCTGGCTCTGACATTATCGAAACGGACTCCTTCACTGCCAGTCGACTCAAGCTTGACGAGTATGGCCTGGGGGCGCTGACGCACGAGGTTAACCTGGCCGCGGCACGTCTTGCGCGACGCGTTGCCGACAGTTATAGCACAGCGAGACAACCGCGATTTGTGGCAGGTTCAATCGGCCCCACCGGAATGTTACCTTCTTCTAATGATCCGCTGTTGAGCAATATTACTTACCAGCAGTTAGTGGAGATCTTCCGCGAACAGGCCGCAGCTCTCCTGGAGGGAGGGGTGGATGTTTTGCTGATCGAGACCAGCCAGGATATTTTGGAGGTGAGAGCCGCTCTCACCGGTATGCGTCGCGCTATGCAGCAGGCTGGACGAGCAGTGCCGATCCAGGCGCAGGTTTCACTCGACACGAGCGGACGCATGCTGCTCGGGACCGATATCGCGGCGGTGATGTCCACGCTGGTCGCATTGAGGGTTGATATCGTTGGCCTCAATTGCTCGACGGGACCAGAGTATATGCGCGAACCGGTGCGCTTCCTGGCAGAGAACTGCCCACTACCCATCTCTACAATTCCGAACGCGGGTATTCCACTCAATGTCAACGGGTTAGCAGTGTATCCAATGGAACCCGAGCCGATGGCAGCGGCGCTGCGCGAGTTTATTAGCGAGTTTGGCGTCAATATCGTCGGTGGTTGCTGTGGGAGCAGCCATGAGCACCTGCGAGCTATCGTCAGAGCCTGCCACAATGTGCCACGTCGCCCGCGACCAATCGCGGATGCCAACTTCACGCGCAAGGATTTTACACGCATCACTCCGCCGTTCGTCTCGAGCGGTATACGGGCGACAGCGCTACAACAGGTCCCCCCACCGCTCCTGGTGGGAGAGCGGGTGAACGGGCAGGGGAGCCGCAAAGCGAAGCAGGCCCTGCTCAATGATGACTACGATACGTTGCTCACCATCGGGCGCGAACAGGTTGAAGGTGGAGCACACGTGCTGGATGTCTGTGTGGCGCTGACGGACCGCACCGACGAAGCCGAACAGATGGCAAAAACGGTTAAAAAGCTTTCAATGGGGCTCGAAGCGCCGCTGGAGATCGACTCGACTGAGCCAGATGTGATCAAAGCCGCGCTAGAAACCTATCCAGGGCGAGCAATCATCAACTCGATCAATATGGAGACGGGACGAGAGCGCATAGACAACGTTGTGCCGATGGCGGTTGAACATGGTTCCGCCGTGGTCGCGCTGACCATTGACGAGATAAGCATGGGCAAGACCACGGAACGGAAGGTCGAGATTGCCCACAAAATCTACGATATCTGTGTCGACGAGTACGGACTGGCGCCAAATGCGCTGATTTTCGACGTACTCACATTTCCGGTGACGACCGGACAGGAGGAGCTTAAAACGGCCGCCATCGAAACACTGGAAGCCATCACGCGCACCAAAACTGAGCTCCCCGGTGTATTGACCATCCTGGGGGTCAGTAATGTCTCGTTTGGCCTGCAGCAGCACGCGCGGGCCGTGCTCAATAGCGTGTTTCTCTATCACGCCGTCAAAGCGGGACTGGACCTGGCCATCGTCAATCCTGTGCACATTACGCCCTATACCGAGATAGACGCTGAACAGCGCCAACTGGCTGAAGACCTGATCTATAACAGAGCAGATGCGTTGCCGCGCTACATCGCCTACTTTGAGGAACACGCTCCCCAGCAGGACAATGGGAATAGCAAAGTTGATCCTACCGAGGGTATGAACCTGGCGGAGCGCATTCACTGGCAAATCCTGCACCGCCGCAAAGAAGGTATCGAGCCGATGATCACCGAGATCATTGCAGAACGTTCGCAAGAGTTGGGTATCAAGCAGAGTGAGGTGGCGGTCAATGTGCTCAACACCGTGCTATTGCCCGCGATGAAAGACGTAGGAGATCGTTTTGGCGCGGGCGAACTGATCCTTCCATTCGTATTGCAGTCGGCTGAAGTGATGAAACGGGCGGTTGCGCACCTGGAGGGTTACCTGGAAAAGGTCGAAGGTTATACGAAAGGCAAGGTTGTGCTGGCGACGGTCTTTGGCGATGTGCACGATATCGGTAAAAACCTGGTCAACACTATCTTGAGCAATAACGGCTATACGGTCTATGATCTCGGCAAACAGGTGCCGTTGAATACGATCCTGGACAAGGCCATCGAGGTAAACGCCGATGCAATCGGCCTCTCGGCGCTGCTGGTGAGCACATCCAAACAGATGCCGCTCTGTGTGAAGGAATTATACAAACGGGGCCTGAACTTTCCGGTCATCGTTGGGGGAGCGGCGATCAATCGCTCCTATGGGCGGCGCATTCTCTTTGTGGATGAACAGACGCCAGACGCGGCGCCGGTGCCTTATGATCATGGTGTGTTTTACGCGCGCGATGCTTTCGAAGGGCTGGAGATCATCGATCGCTTGACAAGTAGCCCTGAGCAGCGGGCAAGCTTTATTGAGCGGATTAAGGAAGAGGCGCTCAAAGAACGTTTGAAGAAGACGGAGAGAACAACAAGGGCAACAGGTGAAACGACCTCTCAGGCAAAAGAAGATATTGCTTCTAGCAGTGTGAAACCGGCGCTGTCCATTCCCCGGCCACCATTCTGGGGGCCGCGCGTGCTTGGCCGCATTGGCATCGAGGACGTAGCGCCTTGCATGGATTTGAACACACTCTTCCGCCTGCACTGGGGCGGAAAAACACATGGAGCCGATTTTACGCGGCTGGTAGAGATGGAGTTCCGGCCACGTTTGAAGCGTATGCTGCTCGAGGCACGCCAAAGGCGCTACTTACAACCAAAGGCGATCTACGGCTATTTTCCTTGCCAGTCGAGCGGTAATGAATTGATCGTGTATGACCCAGCGGAGATGCAAGGGCAGCAGCCAAAAGGTTCACTGAGAGAGGTGGCACGATTTTATTGTCCACGGCAGCAAGAGCGCGAACGGCTCTGCCTGGCAGATTATTTTGCCCCGGTCAACAGCGGCAAGATAGACGTGGTGGCTTTGCAGGTCGTCACGATGGGACAGTCAGCCACTGAAGCCGTTCAGCAGCTGCAGGAAGCGGGGGATTATGCCGAGGCGTATTTTGTGCACGGCCTGGCGGTTGAAATGGCCGAGGGGTTGGCGGAATATACTAATCGGTTGATCCAGCAGGAACTGGAGCTGGATGAGCAGCGGGGGCGACGTTATAGCTGGGGCTATCCGGCTATTCCTGATCTGGAGGATCATGTGAAGGTTTTCCAGTTGCTACCTGCCAGGGAGACTATTGGGGTTGATTTGACGGAGGCGTTTCAGCTGGTGCCTGAGCAGTCGACAGCGGCTATCGTGGTACATCACCAGCAGGCGACGTATTTTGCGGTGAGGGAGCAGGCAGCTGTGAGCGTTTAAGTTAAAAAAGGGCTATACCAAGGGCACACTTTATGGTATACTAAGTACAACAAAAGTTGCAAGCAAGCCTGAGCATCGTTGGAGAAGATTGATCGTGAAGCACCATAGTTTTAGAATGCAATACTGCGCCTGTCCTGGCGTTCGCAGAGGAATTTTGGGTGGCTCAGCCCTCTGTGAACGTGTTGGCGTGCATTTGACGAGAAAATACCTGTAGAGAAATATACCTTCCCCCGCACGTCCCCTGTCTGAGCTACTACCTCTTGAAACTCTGTTTTGTGCTATATGGCGCCCCAATACGTGTTGTCTGAAAGAGAAAAATGTGGGAAGATTCCCATACACCTGGTAAGGACATGGTCCCGTACCAACTTATGACATTAGAGGAGCTGTGCTCATGACAACGATTTCGACAAAACCTGTTTACCTGTATAATACGCTGACCAGAAGCAAAGACCTGTTTACACCGCTCAACCCGCCGCGTGTGGGCATTTACAGCTGCGGCCCTACTGTGTACCGCGATATCCATATTGGCAACTTCCGTTCTTTCATAACGACGGACTGGTTGCGCCGTATGCTCGAGTATAACGGCTATGATGTCTTCCTGGTGCGGAACATCACCGATGTCGGACATTTGCAAAACGACGATGTGGAGACCGGTGAAGACCGGATAGAGAATGAGGCGCGCACGACGGGTCGCTCGGCGTATGAAATAGCTGATTACTATTCTCAGAAATACTTCAGGGACTCAGACGAACTGAACATTTTACCGCCGCACGTGAATCCCAGGGCTACGGAGCATATCCCGGAGATGCTAGGCTTGACGGAGACACTGATCGAGAAGGGATTGGCGTATGTAGCGAATGGCAACGTTTACTACGATGTCAGCCGTTTCCCAAGGTATGGAGAACTCTCCGGCAACACTGTTGAACATCTACGAGAGGGTGGACACGGGCGGCAGCAGATGGAGGTTGCCGAGGATAAAGATGCGCCTGAAGATTTCGCGCTGTGGAAACACGGCGATGAGCGACGCCAGATGAACTGGGAAAGCCCGTGGGGCATTGGCTTCCCCGGCTGGCATATCGAGTGCTCCGCTATGTCAGCAAGGTACCTGGGCGAGCAGTTCGATATACACACCGGCGGCATTGATTTACGGTTTCCGCACCACGAGGATGAGATTGCTCAGAGCTACGGCGTGAACGACAAAGAACCGGTGCGCTTCTGGGTGCACAACGAATTCTTGATCTTCAGCAACCTCAAGATGTCGCGGTCGAAGGGAAATGTCGTCCTGGTGAGCACGCTCAAAGAGCGCGGCATTGACCCTTTGGCATATCGCTACCTGCTGCTGACGGCACATTACCGGTCAAAGTTGAACTTTACCGATGAGTCCATCATGGCTGCGCAGCATGGGCTGAACAACCTCAAGGACGACCTTGCTGAACTCCCTGTTCCAGGGCCAGCCGATGAGTTGAACACGGCCTGGTCAGAGAAGGCGCTACTGGTACGAGGTGCGTTCCATACGGCGATCAACGACGACCTGGACCTGCCGACGGCGCTAAGTATTACGCGCGAGGTTGCGCGCGACAACACAATTGCCGCGGCGGAACGGCGCCGCCTGATCCTCGATTTTGATAGAGTGCTGGGACTGCGACTCGATCGCGTCGAGCCGAAAGCCACGCGCGCGTTAAGCGACGAGGTGTTGGAGCTTGTGAGACTGCGTGACGCGGCACGTGCAGCACGCGACTGGAAGCGATCTGACGAGATACGCGATCTGTTGAAAGCACAGGGGTTTGAGGTAAGGGATACGCCGAAAGGGACGGAACTCGTTTAGTGATGCTGGAGCATTGAGCAGGACACGAGCCAACCGCTGAAGTCGTTTGGCTCGTGTCCTGCTTTTCTGTTATACTGGCAATTACGAGGATTGAGCAAGCATACAGCGCTCCGCCTATATTTTTGTTGGAAACAACACTTCCCTACGATCAGAGGAGAACAAGATGGCATCCTGGTGGCAAAAAACGTTAGCAATGGCCGCTGGCGTGGCCGGACTGGCCGCTGGAGCATACTATTACTTTGTGCAGCGTCCACTGCCTAAGAAGAAGGGTGATCACGTTTTAGAAGGGCTACATGAACCGGTTGAAATCATCTTCGACCGCTTTGGCGTGCCACACATTTACGCCGAGAATGAAGATGACCTGTTTTTCGCACAGGGCTATGTCCATGCCCAGGATCGACTCTGGCAGATGGAACTTAACCGGCGCACAGGTTCAGGACGCCTATCGGAGATTTTTGGTGAGGTTGCCATTGAAGCTGATCGCTTCTGCCGGCGCCTCGGAATGCACCGGGCGGCCAGGGCTGAGGAGGCGCGGCTACCTGAGCATAACAGGCGCATCCTGGATGCGTACGCGCGCGGCGTGAACGCGTATATCGAACGCAATAAAAATAATCTCCCCGTTGAATTTACACTGCTGCGGTTCAAACCTGCCCCCTGGCAGATCGCGGACAGCATCCAATGGGCCAAGATGATGGGCTGGAGCCTGGGAGGTAACTGGGAGACAGAGATTATCCGCGCTCGAATTGTCGCCCGACTGGGAGCCGAACGGGCCGCCAGGTTGGAGGCAGGCTATGATCCCCACCATCCACTGATTGTTCCTCCCGGTATAGAATACAAGGGCATCAACCTGGGCATGCTGGAACAGTATGAACAACTGAAGCAGTTGAGCGGATTCGGCATGCTGGGCGCTAGCAACAACTGGGTGGTCGATGGCACGATGAGCACGACCGGCTCGCCCATCCTTTGCAATGACCCGCACCTGGGACAGGTCATTCCATCTATCTGGTACGAATGTCACCTGGTGGCAGGGGAGATCGATGTGATTGGGGCAAGTTTTCCCGGGGCAGCCGGCGTGGTAATTGGACACAACCAGCACATCGCATGGGGCATCACGAACGCGGTCTCCGATGTTGAAGACCTGTATATCGAGAAATTTGACCCGCAGAACCCCTATCAATATGAATACCAGGGGAAGTGGGAAGCGGCGCAGATCATTCGCGAGGAGATTGTCGTGCGGGGAAGCAAGACGCCGCTGATCGAGGAAGTACGCATTACACGACACGGCCCCATTATAACGAGTCTCACGAGCAAAGATGTCAATGGACAGGCGGGCCAGAACGGCTCACAGGCCGAGCAGGCGGAAATGCCGCTGGCGCTGCGCTGGACGGGGCTGGAGCAGTGCAATATTGTTTCCGCCTTCGAAAAGTTAAATCGCGCCACGAACTAGGAAGAGTACAAAGAGGCGCTTCGAGACTGGGACGTGCCACCGCAAAATTTGATTTATGGCGATAAAGAGGGCAATATCGGCTATGTAATGGCCGGGGCTATTCCTATCCGCGCGAAGGGGCAACACCTGCTGCCTTCACCTGGCTGGACCGGGGAATACGAATGGATCGGTTTTATTTCCTTTGAGGAGCTGCCACAAACGTATAATCCGGAACAGCATTTCATCATCACCGCAAATAATCGCGTGGTGGACGATTCCTATCCTTACTATATTACCAACGAGTGGCTGAACGGCTACCGCGCACAACGTATTCGCGATCTGCTCACCAGCAAGGGCAAGCTGGCGCTGGAGGATATGGCGAGGATTCAAGGAGATCAATATTCTCTTCCTGCAGTCGAGATTGTCCCACATATGCTCCGTGTTCAGGGCACAACCCCAGTGGAAAAAGCGGCTTTAGACCTTTTGCGCACCTGGAACTACGTGCTGGCGCATGATAGTGTGCCAGCCTCTATCTACGTAACATTCCTCAACAAATTGGAGGGGATCGTCTTCGGAGCAGTGTTCGGTGATGACGAGACAATCATTCACCATTACCTTGGTAAAGGAGCCACCATACTTTCCTTGACGAATGGGTATGCCAGCCGCAGCAAGCCACTGCTGATACGCTTGATGAATGAACATGACGATAGCTGGTTCGCGGATTCGGCTATTCCCAACGGCCCCAGGTCATGGGACACAGCTATCGCAAATGCTTTTACTGCTGCTGTTGAAGAATTGTGCGAGAAACTGGGCAGCAATATTACAGGCTGGCAGTATGGCAAGATTCACACCATGACGTACAACCATCCTCTGGGCATGATCAAACCGCTCGAGAAGATTTTCAATCGCGGTCCTTATCCTTCAGGTGGGGACATCGATACCGTGAATATGAGAGCCTCAACGCATCACCAGCCAGAGAGGGTGATCGTGGTACCGTCATACCGCCAGATTGTGAACCTGGCAGATATGAAAGCTTCGCTCTCGGGCCACGCTCCGGGGCAGTCCGGCCAGGTTGGCAGCAAGCACTATGCGGACTTCATTAAACCATGGCTGAAGGTAGAACACCATCCTATGCTTTTTGAACGCAGCATGATTGAAGCGAACGCGGAGGGTACCCTCAGGATGTCACCCAGGTAACTTGCTGCTATTCATTACACTTTTTTTATATTTTCTTGATGGTTTGCTGATCAATACGAGATAAAGTAAGAATTGTTCTACGCCTGCGGAGACCTGATTAAGGAAATTTTTGTATATTATGTCAACAACAACGAATCAATTGCAGAGAAGGCATATATCTCGATGGATTCTGCTGCCGCTGCGCCTTTTTCTCGGCATTACCTTTATGTATGCTGGACTACAGAAACTAACCGATCCCCAGTTCTTCAACCCCACAGCACATGGATATATCGGAAAGCAGATCGCGGCATTCGCCACAGGCTCACCGCTGCACAATTTCCTGGTGCAGGTCGCTGTGCCGCATGCCACTTTTTTCGGTATCCTCGTCTCCTATGGAGAACTGGCGATTGGTATCGGCACAATACTCGGGCTGCTCTTGCGGCCCGCGGCATTTTTCGGCATGCTGATCAGCCTGATGTTTTTCCTCTCAGCCACGTGGCACGTCTACCCATATTTTTATGGATCCGACATCGTCTTTGTCTTCAGCTGGCTCACTTTACTGCTGGCAGGCCCTCAAAACACAGGACTCCCTTCGCTGGATGTTCTTTTCGTACAGCGTAAGCTTTCACCCGGGGAACGGAGGTCGCTGGCTCCTGTTATAAGCTTCTTCCTTGGAGTGAGTGAGGAGGCGCAGCCAGTTGCCCTTGAAACTGGTTACACCCAGAATACCCAGAGTAACCAGGGGAAGGGGAGGCCTGGCAATAGGCGGCCAACGCAACAGCAGAGTAGATATGCTATGGCGCAACAGCAAGCCAGAAGTTCGCGGCGGAATTTCTTACTGGGTGCTCTGACAGGTGGCGCAGGTATTCTGGCCCTGACATGGCTGTGGAATGCTCTCCATATTTTCCCTGCTGGCGGCGTACAAAGTGGCCAGGGCGGCGGTGCGAGTCCTACGGCTACCCCGACCAGCAACGCTTCCAACGGCAATGGCGCAATTCCAACGGCAGGAGCCTCCCCGATAACGCAGGTAAGCTCAGTACAGAATAATAGCTCGGTTAGTTTTACGATTGCTTCAAATGGTGACCCGGGGATATTGGTACGGCTCAACGACGGAAAGTTTGTGGCATATGACGCGACTTGCACACACGCGGGCTGCCCTGTAGATTACGATTCCGGTAGTCAAATGCTGGTCTGCCCATGTCACGGGGCGGCATTTGATCCGGCGAAAGCGGCAGCGGTTGTGCAGGGGCCAGCATCTACGCCTCTCACGAGTGTTCCAATTCACATAGACAATGCGACCGGGGCGATTACTGCCAGCCAGTAAAGTTACCACTTGACAAGACGATAACAATCAGTTATATTATCATTATAACAAATAGTTATGCGAGGCCGTTATGAATTTATCTGAGAAAATCAAACATCTACGCGAAGTTGAGGGTGAGTTACGGGGCCTCAATCGGCCGATGACGCAAATGGAAGTTGTGAAAGCTATGCAAGAGGAGCTAAACGAGAGTATCAGCCAGGCATATTTATCACAGCTTGAGAAGGGTAAACGCGTACACCTCACGGCTACAAGTCGTGTCTTATTGGCCAATTTTTTCAAAGTTCACCCCGCATACCTGGTAAGTGATCCTCCCGACTACAGTACCGACCTGCTGACAGATATGGAGAATGATACCGACCGCTTTGAAACGTGGTTGATTGCTAGCGCAGCAGAATGGCAGTCTGAGCCCGAGATCTATAGTTTTTTCCAGCACCTGAGCAGTGTCGAAAATCCACGGCGCTACCTGGCTGTCTTTGAACAGCTTTTGCGCGAACCAGTGGAGGAGTTGGAACACCTTGTACATAGCTACAACCCAAGCAAGGAAAATGGGAACAGATAATATTGTATATATAGCTGATTTTTGCGTTTACGTAAAGGGATACGGTTTACTTTATCCAGAGCCGAAGGGAGCATAGCCAATGTCAATCGCCACAGACCCGCTTTCCCTTGTTTTCATTGCCTGTTTCCTCTTTGGATTGCTCTTTTTGATCGGGTCAGCAATCTTAGGAAACCTGGGTCATGGAGGGACGGGGCACGCAGCTGCACATCAATTCCATTTACCTGCAGTTGGGCATGGCGCAACGCATAGCGTCGGGCCGGCTGTTGGTCACGCTGTTGGACACATCGGCGGGACACATATAGCCGGCCATGGAACGGTTCACTCACCCATCCATGCGCCAACCACTCAGCAAGCAGGGACCCATAGTGGACAGGGGAATGCCTTCCAGGTGATGTCTTATGTCAACCCCATGACCATTGTGCTATTCCTGCTGGGATTCGGTTTCTTTGGTTACGTTTTCCATAATACGACCCAGCTGATACCGCCTTTGATCATAGCATTCGCGGGAGTGGGTGGCTTAGTGATCGCGATGCTGATGCTAATCATGCTCGCGCGCGTGTTTGGCGATAGCGAGGGAGCGACGGTACAGGATGTCTCCGATCGTACAGGATTACTGGGAAAAGTGAGCATTGCTATCCCAAAAAATGGGCTGGGTGAGATCATCTACATATCCCCCGGTGGTATGCGCAAGAGCATTACGGCGCGCAGTATTGATGGACGCCGCCTTGAGCGGGACCAGGAAGTGGTCGTCGTCAACTATCAAAGAGGGATTGCAGAGGTCGAGACCTGGGAACGATTTATTAACGAGGAGGAAGAAGCACAGGGCGCATCGCCAAATGTCGATGAGCTAGCAAAGTTACGCGCATTACTCGAAGAATCAGACAAAGCAGAATCACAATTAGTTATACGCAAAGATTTACAAAAGGAGTAACAGGCATGGATCCTTTGATACTCTTAGTGGCAGGTGTCGTGGCCATCGTGATCGTCGTTTTTGTTGTCCTCCAGATCGTCGGACGGTTACTGCGCAAAGTTGGTCCCAACCAGGCACTGATCGTCTATGGAGCGGGGGGAACAAAAGTTATCACTGGCGGTTCGCATTTCGTCGTACCCCTGTACCAACGAGCCCAGGATTTCTCACTTGAATTGATGTCTTTTGATGTGGCACCGTCGCAGGACCTGTATACGACGCAGGGAGTGGCGGTTAATGTCGAGGCAGTTACGCAGATCAAGGTGCGATCTGACGAAGAGAGCATCAAGACTGCCGCGGAGCAGTTCCTGAGTAAAAGACAGGACGAGCGCGAGAACCTGATCCGCCTGGTGATGGAAGGTCACTTGCGCGGTATTGTTGGTCAGTTGACTGTTGAAGACCTGGTGAAAGACCCTGAGAATGTCGGCTCCAAGATGCTCAAGACCGTCACTCCTGATATGGAGAAGATGGGACTGGAAGTCATCTCTTTCACGATTAAAGATGTACGCGATAAGAACGACTACATCACTAACATGGGCCGTCCACAGATCGTAGAGATTCGCAAGCAGGCCGATATCGCCGCCGCGCTGGGACAACGCGACACACAGATTCAGCAGGCGAACGCCGCGCGAGAAGCTGCTGTTGCCAAATCTGCCGCCGATCAGCAGCGTGTCAAGGCTGAGGCCGAGTCGCTGGGATTCCAGGCGGAATCGCAGCGCAACCTGTCCTTGAAAAAAGCCTCCTTTGACGCCGAAGTAAAAAAGCAACAGGCGTCCGCTGACAAGGCCTACGATATCCAGGCCAATATGATGCAGCAGCAGGTGGTCACCGAGGCAGTCAAAGTGACCGAGGTTGAGAAGAACGCGCAGATTAAAGTGCAGCAGGCCGAAATTCAACGCCGTGAGTTTGAGTTGCAAGCGACGATCCAGAAAGCGGCCGAGGCCGAGCGACGGCGCGTTGAGACGGTGGCGGAAGCCGAGCGGCAACGCATTTTCCTGGAGGCTCAAGGTCAGGCCGATGCGACCAAAGCACGCGGTATCGGCGATGCCGAGGCTAACAAAGCTCGTGGACTGGCGGATGCAGAAGCCAACCGCGCACGTGGTATGGCCGACGCCGAGGTTATCAAGGCTAAAGGTCTCGCAGAGGCAGAGGTCATCCGCGCCAAAGGTGAAGCCGAAGCTGATGCAATGAAAGTTAAAGCCGCCGCATTCCATGAATACAACCAGGCAGCAGTGTTGGATAAGCTGTTGACGGGTATGCCTGAAATCGTGCGCGCGATCGCCGAGCCGTTGAGCAAGGTTGACAAGGTCACCATCGTCTCCACCGGCGCCGGGACTGATGGACATGGACTTGGTGCCAGCCGCTTGACTGGTGATATCGTTAACATGGTCGCGCAGGTGCCGGCGCTCTTTGAGCTGCTGAGCGGTACGCGTATCGGTGACCTGATGAGCCGTGTGCCGGCCCTGGCGAATCAAGATGGGGACCAGGGGAGTGCAAACGGTGCGAAGGTCAATGGTACTAGCGGTACCGTCGAGGCTACACCGGGCGAGAAATAGCTCACCCTGGCACAGGCAATTGTAAAGCTGGTCCTGGCTCTCGAAAGAGATGCCAGGCCGCTATACACTAGAGGGGGTTAACATCTTCATGAATCTGTTGGAACGAGTGCTTACCTTGTTAGGGGCGAATCTTAACACGATGATCGAAAAAGCAGACGACCCTGAGAAGGTGCTGCGACAACTGCAGCTCGATATGCGCAACCAGCTGGTGCAGGTGAAGACACAGGTTGCCACAGCTATTTCTGAAAGTCATAAACTGCAAAAGCGCAGCAAAGAGAAAGTGGCTGAGGCGGAGGCCTGGTTGAAAAAAGCGGAGCAGGCGGTCCAACAGAATAACGATACAGCTGCACGAACGGCTCTGATTCATTATAACGATATTCTCAAGCAAGCAAACCGTTACCAGCAGATGCAAAAGGAGCAGGAACAGCTGGTAATTACGATGCGTGGGGCGCTACGCCAGCTTGAAGCAAAGATCTCCGAGGTTGAGACGACCGTCGAATTGCTCGTCACACGCAAGCGCAATGCGCTCCTTCAGCAACGGGTTTTTGACTCAATGAGTAAGTCAGGTGGGGTTAAAGAGAAAGAGCGGGCGATGCGCGCACAGGATGCTGTTTTAGAGGCCGAGGCGCGTGCGCGAGCGCTGGCAGATCTGCACAGCCGGGACGTTGAGGCACAACTTGACCAGCTCTCTGAAGACCAGGTGATCGAGCGCCAGATGCGTGATCTCAAAGCTAAAAATAAACCTCTACGAGACCTCCCTCTGCTCCATGAAGGAAAGCCGGAACCGTCTCCATTGCTCCCCCCGCAGCCGCAAGCGAATGCTCCTGTGAAGAAAGTAGCTGAAGGAGACAAGGGGGATAAAGGGGCCAAAGGTGAGCCGGAAGTTCCTGTTGATACAACAGGAATTACAGAAGCAGGCAAAGAGCAGGATTTGATGACTGAATTAAAAAAACTATTTGATTAATCCCGCGAAGTAAAGTATGGTGAAGAGGATGATGAAGGCCAGTCCGATGCATATTCCTATGATGAAGGATCTGCGATTTATTTTTCTCTCTTCTTCAGTCAGGGTATGTTTTTCGCTCATTTGTTTCCTTTAGGCATGTTTTTCTGATACTTCTATTATTGTAATGCGGCCGCGAGGGCGGCTTCGACATTTGCCATTACTTCCAGGCTCTTCAGCGGCTCTGATTCACGAGTTGTAATGAGCACGTGAAAGGCATCTTTGTTGCTACCAACAATGCGTAACAGGATACGGCGGTTAGCGCTGGTGATGACCATATCCTCGTAGTCTCCCCCGTTCCCTTCATTCAATGACTGGAGAACCCCTAGCAGGATCGTGCTGAAATACGAGCACATGCGGGTAATATCAATATCATCTATAGTAACCTGGGCAATAGGTTTTCCATCCAGGCTGGCGACCGCCGTGGCGATAAAGCCGGTAATAGAATACCCCAGGGTTTGCAGGGCGGCAAGTAGCGCGGCATAGTTCCCCCTGGCTACCCGTTGTGAGCTTATCCTGCCCATTTTTGTCAGCGTTGGAGAATCGCCCTCTCGCAGTTCTTCAACAGGCAGAGTGCCGCTCGTTTCCCGCGAGGGAGAGAGACTTTGCAGGTGCCCGTTTGACGGAGTCTCCTGCTCTGGAGGCGTCCACTCAGGGGAACTCGGTGTTTTTTTCCCGGTAGTTTTGGGAAGAGGCTTTTGTGCTCCGGTGGACTGCTTACGAGGCAACTGCTCGGTAATCCTGGACCGGGGAACGGTTGGCTGCCATACTGCGGGAGATGGTTTCGATGCCGGAGCGACTGTTCCAGGGTCGCTGTTGGAGAGCGATGAAGGACGCAGCCTGGGCATGTCAGACTGAGTTGGTTGCTCTATCAACCAGGAAGGGAGATCACCACGCTGGCTAGCAGTTGTCTTACGTACGGTCGAAGGTGTGATATCGGCGGCATTGGCAACTGGCAGCGCATCAGGAACAGGCTTCGCTGGTGCAGGATCGGTCACTGTTTGACCATCACCATTGCTCTTGCTCACGGGTGGCATCACGGCCGGTTGCTGCCACCATTCCGCAGCCTCGTTATTCTCTGCGCTTCCACTGTACTCGTTATTTCCTTTGCCTCTGCTTACCATCTCTTCATCCTCCACGTGTTCCTTAAATACCTCAAATGCCTCATCAAAGCCATCATCCTGTACCGTCTCAAGAGTAATAAATGGGCGATCGTCATCTAACGCATCCGCAAGCGTTACCGAAGTATGAGCAATAGCTTCTTGTTCGCCAGTAGGCTGCTGCATAGCTGCATACTTCGAGCGATACTGTAGAGCCTGGAAAATAAGGCGCGAAAGCGGCTGTCTGACATTGGGAGTAATTTGTTCATTCCAGGGCTGATGTATCACGGTGCCGTTTTTGTGGGCAGCAAGGGCGAAAAACGCTTCCTCACCGCGTAAGTTACCGTACTCCACCCAGATCAATTCTCCACCCTGGAAACGCAATATCCCGCGTTCTTCGAGGCCAGTATTCACCAGGAGGGCGATACTCTTGCGGCTCATCGTGATAATTTGAATGACGTCCAGGAGGTCGAACGAGTCGAGGCTGGCGGAAAATCCTGTTTGCTGGAGCAAGCGGCGCAGTTCTTCTTTGAGCTGGTGGAGGTCCAAAGGCTTTGACAGGTAGCTAACGACACCGGCCTCCAGGGCCTGTGTACGGTCTGCGGCAGAAGCAGAGGCAGCAACCATGATCATACGTGTTTTTGGGCGAAATGATCTGAGCCATTGAAGCATTTCGAAACCGTCTGCCCCTGGCGTTCTGAGGTCACCAATTACGACGTCGTACTCTTCTGACCAGACTAAGCGTATTGCCTCCGCTCCACTCTTGACCCCCTGCACAATATATCCATCTTTGCGGAGCGAATTGACAATGCTCTGGTTGAGATAGTCATCATCTTCAACCAGGAGTATGTGCCATAGCTCAGACATTGCTGCTACTACCTCAACGGGTTTACTTTTCACTGGTCAACCAACTGGATTGCGGATTTTTGCCAGCGCATCCGCCAAAAATCCGTGCAAATATGCTCATAGTGGTTGGGCAGCCCTAATTTCCTTGCAAAGTGTATCACGATGCTAACAGGATGACAAGTATTTTCGGTGGAGGTATTGAGAGAGGTTCTTTTTGGTGTTCTTGCATGAAAAATGCTATACTCGAATCGGGTTGGGTAAGGCCGATTTTATAACGGCACAATGACGAGAGCATTAGTATATAGTGACATCCTTTGTTGGTACCGGGGAAACGAGGAACTTTCATGCAAGAGACTACTCAGCAAGATAATTGGAAGCGACTGGCAGGAGAGGCTGCCGCAAGACTCATCGAAGATGGTATGGTGCTTGGCCTGGGGTCAGGTTCAACGGCGAGTTATGTAGTGCGCTATCTTGGCCTGCGCATACAGGAGGGCCTACAGATCGTTGGAGCGGTTCCCACTTCAAACGCAACTGAGCAACTTGCGCGTGAGTTGAACATTCCCCTTACTACTCTCGACGCGCATCCTGAGCTTGATCTTGCCGTCGACGGGGCAGACGAGATCGATCCTCGATTATGCTTGATCAAAGGTGGAGGAGGCGCGCTCTTGCGTGAAAAAATAGTTGCCTCCGCGGCACGGCGTTTTGTAGTGGTCGGGGATGTGACTAAACAGGTCCTGTTACTGGGAGCGCACTTTCCTTTACCCGTCGAGATAGTGCCATTCGCGTTACCTCTCGTACGCAGGCGCCTGGAAGCCCTTGAAGCAATCGTCCAATTGCGGTATAAAGAGGACCAGGTGTTTGTTACTGACAATGGCAATATGATTCTCGATTGCTCTTTCCCAGGTGGGATTCGGGAACCAGAGGAGTTACAAACGCAGCTTAAAAGTATCGCCGGTGTGGTAGAGACGGGGTTATTCCTTAATATGACTGAACGGGCGATTATTGGTGGACCAGAAGGCGTCAAGGTAGTCATGGGGGAAGAGCTATAGGGCAGGCAGCGTAAGGTAACAAGTGCGCGTTATGATGCCGTGGTTGAATGCTCCACAGAAAAAAGCAGAGATTGCTGAACCTTTGAAGTTACTATTACAATCAAGAGGAGGGAGCATGTTCGATCCTCCTGCCGTGGCATCAAAATGTGTCTATCAAGGAGAGAAACCCCGGCTCTAGAGCCAGATGATTATAGAGAGGCGCCGGCTATGTTGAATTGGAATCTACGATTACTGCGCGGACCTGCTCCTGGAATGATGTTCAGGTGCTGCCTGATCTTCACGCTGGGCATTGCTGTTATGCTTTCTTTTCCAGGCGTATCGGCACATATAGCAAAAGCAGTGGCTGACAGACCAACCATGCAGGTGAACGCGGGTTTCAACGCGCGCTATAGGGATGGAAATTGGGTGCCATTCCAGGTTACATTGAGTAATAGCGGTGCGGATTTCAGTGGATCACTTTCAGTGAATGCTCCGGCTCCTTATGGCGGGTTCAGCAACGCTGCGATAGCATCTCTTTACAGCGAGCCAATCAACCTGGCCAACGGCGCGCAAAAACAGATAACCACGTATATACCAATCAATCTTGGTGGGGTGGGGCCGCAGCATATCAAAGTCAGGCTGCTCGATAGCGATGGGAATGTGGTGCGCTCGCAAATAAGCACTATTACCTCGCTCGGATCAAATGATGCTTTTGTAGGGATTCTCTCCGATCAGAACACAGGTTTTAATCCTCTCTACAGTATCGCCCTGCCCAACCAGGGTGGCTCAATGATTGTTGAGATGCTCAATGCCAGCACCATGCCGACAACAGCAGCGGTATTGAATAATTTTGACTTGATTGTGCTGGACAACTTCACAACGAGTACGCTGAGCAACAAGCAGTTGATCGCTTTACAGACCTGGGTCAACCAGGGAGGGGCACTGATTGAAGTGGGTGGACCCGAATGGAAGCGAACCCTCAGCGCACTACCCACCAGTATGGTACCATTGACAAATATGGGGACCGGTACACTGCCAGCAGGGACACAAATCCTGCCGGTTGCAGGACCTCCCAGTGCGGGAACGGGCCAACATGTCGTTCTGGCGACGACAAATGCTGCCATACCAATCAGCACAGCGATCTTAGACCCGAGAACCGACAAGACGGCGCAAAGAACCGTTGTCCTGGCAGCAGGGGGGATTCCGCTCATTGTGCAGGAACACCAGGGAAATGGTATTATCTGCTACCTGGCATTCGATCCAACTTTGGATCCTGTAGTGAATTGGGGAGGGGCAAGTACACTGTGGAAGGGACTTATCCAACGCGCGTTGGGGAATAAGCTGCTCAATACCACTAATGGTTTTTCCGCAAGCAGCGCGTTGCTAACGGCTGGTCTGGGAGGAGTATTGGAAAACCTGCTGACAAATGCCTTCCCTTCACCGTGGTTGCTCATAGTATTGGTGCTTGGGTATCTTGTTATCCTTGGGCCGGTGCGTTTCCTGATCATCCGCTGGCTCAAGAAACGCGACTGGAACTGGCGTATCGTGCTGAGCAGTATCGTTATCTTCTCCTTGCTCACATATGGGATAGCCATTCAGCAGAAGGGGGCAGCGATATTAAGCAACAGGGTCTCGATCGTTCAACTGAACAATGGGGGATCATCTGCTCACATTACGACATATATGGGAGTTTTTCTCCTGAATCAGGGCGATTACCACGTGTACATTCCAGGCAATGGCCTGGTTCAGCCCGCGATAGATCAGAACAACCAGGGGCCGCCCACAGATTCAGGAACACAGGCAACGATTTCATCCGGGCAGAACGGAACGGAAGTGAGTCTACAAGGGGTAAGTTTTTCGACCACACGCTCGCTACTCGTGGATAAGGACAGCCAGGTACGTGGTGGTATCGTTTCGCAATTAGTGTTGCGGGACGGCACTTTGAGCGGGAGAGTTACCAATACACTCAATTACGGGTTGAGTGATGTTTATGTGCTAATGACCAATAGCTTCGCGCGTATCGGGCATCTAGCGGCAGGCCAGAGCACGGAAATCAACCTGCGCATCAACAATGCTTCCGCCAATCCGGGAATGTCGCTCGCTGATGACATGGCTAATAGCAATGGCCTGACTACCCCTTATGGCATCAACATGAATAGTACAGCACCGCCGAACGAGTTACAACGTCATATGGCGATTTTGACAGCGCTAAGTGGTGAAAATGGACTCTCTAATGGATGTGGTGGCGGCACATGTAGAGTCGTCGCGTATTCGAATGGTAATGCCATCTATTACAATGGAGGTTCAGGTCTTGCGGTGGCAGATGGCAGCGATCCATTGTTGATGGCAGGTTCTTCCGCCACGCTGATTGGCTGGGCGGATCAACCGACAGAGGAAACGAACCAGGTGATGATCAATGGCTTTTCTCCAGTGGGACTGCAGGAGACCCTGATAGAGTCGCCCCTGAGTGTATATCTCTCCAGCGCAACAAACTTGCCGACAAACCTTATTACGGGACAACTGATCGATGTACAGGGCACCAATGTACAATACGAGTATGGAGGAGCCTATACGATGAGTACAGGCAGTACGACTTTCGAGTACGCTGTGCCTCCAGGGGCAAAACAACAGGTCAGCAGTTTACGGTTTTCACAACCCACCAACCTCACACAAATCAACAGCCAACCTAATGTGACCTCTACAGGGCCAGTCGTTGATGCGAGCCGGCTGCAGGTGCACTTATATAACTGGGAGACAGGTGCCTGGGATACGATACAAGTCAGTGGGACTACGTTTTCGACGTCAGATACAAAAGCGTATATCAGCTCGGATGGGCGAGTACTTTTGCAACTATCAAATCAGGATAGCACAGCAGGTACCATACTCTTTGGCAAGCCAACACTCGACCTGCAAGGCAACGCCTCTTGAGAAAAGGGCATTATGATCAAGATACAGCATATTTATAAAAGCTATCGTAAAGTTGACGCGCTGAAAGGTCTCAGCTTGCAGATACCGCAAGGCTCGATTTACGGGTTGATTGGTCCAAATGGAGCTGGGAAAACAACGCTCATTCGTATCCTGGCGGCGCTGCTAGCGCCGACTAGAGGAGAAGTCTGGTTCGACGGCGAAGAGGTTGTCAGGCAACCGGCCCTCATTCAAAGAAAGGTTGGCTATATGCCGGACTTTTTCGGTGTTTACCCCGACCTGACCGCGGTAGAATACCTCGAATTTTATGCGGGAATCCATGGTATCCCACGCAAAAAGCAGGCCAGCACCGTGAACGATTTGCTTGAACTTGTGGACCTTTCGTCGAGGCGAGATGCAAACGTGGAGACGCTCTCACGAGGTATGAAGCAGAGGCTCTGCCTGGCACGGGCGCTGGTACACGATCCAGAGATATTGCTGCTCGATGAGCCAGCCTCAGGACTTGATCCACGTGCACGTGTCGAACTACGAGAACTCCTGCGGACGTTGCAGGGAATGGGAAAAACGATTATTATCAGTTCACATATCCTGCTAGAACTAGCGGAAATGTGCACCGACATCGCCATTATCCAGGGAGGGCAGCTGGTGGTATCAGGAGATGTCGAGCATGTAACGCGACGCATAGGAGGGGGTAGGCAGATTGAAATTCGCGTTTTAGAGCGTGTGCCTGAGACAACGGCGTTGCTCAAAGAAATAGAGGGCATCAATAACGTGACAAGCGAAAATGGTGACCTGTTGCAGGCGGAGTTTACGGGTGACGACCGGGCGCTGCACAGCGCACTTGCCAGGCTCATTAATGAGGGTATACCCGTTGTTTCTTTTGCGCCGCGCAGCAGCGGTGGCCGCCTTGAAGAAGTTTTCATGAGTATTACGGAAGGAAGCAGTCCATCATGACCTTCGTAGCCCTGCTCACAAAAGAATTACGCTTACGGCTGCGCCGTGAACGCACCATCTGGGTGCTTATCAGTTACCTGCTGGTGATGACTCTGCTGGGATTTCTCTTTATCAGTCGTAACAACCCCTCCAACGGTTATACGGTGAGCACGCTGGGCTATGGTCTCTACACACTGCTGGTATTTGTCCAGCTTTCTCTGATCATGTTCATCACTCCCGCCTTTACAACAACGAGCATCAATGGTGAAAAGGAGAGGCATACCTTTGACCTGCTGTTGTGCTCGCGGCTCTCCGCCTTTGAACTGGTAGCGGGCAAACTGGTTGCCGGGCTGGCTAATGCCTTTTTGCTGATAGCTGCCTCTATCCCACTTTTTAGCCTGGTCTTCTTCTTCGGGGGAGTAGGGCCCGCACAGGTGCTGCAAACAACGCTGGTCTTCATTGTCACAGCGATCGTAGTGGGGACCTTCGGTCTCTTTTGCTCGACGCTCTTGAAGCGTCCCCCAGTATCTACCGCCATAGCCTACATGTTTTGCATCATGTGGGTAATCACACCCTGGCTGCTGAGTTTCTTGCTCCAACTCAATGTACCATTTAATAACAACGCGCAAGCGACCCTGATCTTTATCGGTAATCCTATTCTTGCTATGATCAGCACATTTACATTAGGGCCAGGATCGCCACTTGGTTCGTACTCATTCTATGGCACGAGTCTCGCACCCTGGATCACCTTCATCATCATCAACTTATTGCTGACCATCGTATTGCTTCTGCTGAGTGTGTGGCTTGTGAAACCAAATCCTATCGGTCGCCTCTCGCGATTGATGGAAAAGAGACGACCAAAGGATAAAGTGGTAGCAACGACCTGAAGAAAGAGGGAGTGAGAGGTATGGCCAGCGCGGCACCTTCGAGCCAGGCAAAGGTTCGTTCGAGAATAGCAGGCAGCAGTGGCGAGCAATTGACAGCAGCCCTGCATCCCTGGCGCACACGGTTGATATTGCAACAGGTACTAAGCTGGACGGCGAGAGGCGCGCTCGCGGGGCTGATGCTGGCATGTCTCATGCTGCTGGTCGCGCGTCTGCTGCCATGGGCAACCGCTCCATATTGGGCCATAGGTATCGTGATAGCCTGTTTGCTCGTTGCATTTGGCGCAGCTCTATGGTTTCGCCCCTCGCTGGCCCGCGCCACGCGGTTGATTGATGCCATGCTTTCGTTGCACGATCGCTTGAGCACGGCATGGGAGATGCGTAACGAAAATGCGCCGCTTTTCGGCCTCCAGCGACGGGACGCCTTGAAGCATTTGGGGAAGCACTCACCAGGAACAGCTATCCCGCTGCGACCCGGGCGCTCGAGCCTTTTTACGGCGGCAGTTGTCGTCGCCATTCTAGCATTGCTGTTGCTCTTGCCGAATCCAATGACGGGTGTCCTGCAGCAACAGGCAGCATTCCAGGCGCGTATAGCTAAACAAATCGCGGCCATCGATCACGTGCGTTCTGTCGCCTTGCAACAGACAAATACACCCGCGACAGAACGCACACAGATCGATCGGATTCTGCGTGAGCTACAGGCAAAACTGCAAAATGCCAAGAATGAGGCACAGGCACAGCAGGCAATTGCTGAAGCACAGTCCAAGCTCAACCAACTGAGGGATCCGCAGGCTGCTAATAAGGTGCAGGCGCAGCAAGCGGCCAGCTCATCGCTGCAGGGCAGTCCAAACGCTAGCTTGAGCGCGCTCGGGCAAGCGCTGGCCGGAAATGATAACAAGGGGCTAGCAACAGCATTAAAAAAGCTTGCCGATCAAGTGAGCAAGATGACACCGGCACAGCGGGCGCAACTGGCACAACAACTGGAAAAAGCCGCCAACCAGGCACAGCAGAATCCTGATCTAAGCTCCTCTCTCCATCAGCTTGCCCGTTCGGTCGCAAGTGGCAGTCCGGGAGAGGTCTCTGACGCGAGCAACTCCGTGCAGAAGGCCGCCGCACAGGATGCCACTACTCAAGCGCAGTCCAACAGCATCAACCAGGTCTCAAAAAGCCTGCAACAGTCGGCTAATGCGCTCGCCCCCGCAACAGATGGCACCAGATCAATGAACCAGGGGCAACAACAGGGCCAGGGACAGCAACAGGGACAAGGGCAAGGACAGCAACAGGGACAAGGACAGCAACAAGGACAGGGGCAACAACAGGGCCAGGAAAGCAATGGTGGCCAGGGCAATAAAGGAGGGAAGGGAGATAACCCTGGCAACAAACCGGGGAAAAACGAACCAGTCTCTGTACCAGGGAAGATTGGCTCCGGAACCAGCACGCAGAGCAATGATGGCAGCAACGGCGTCGTTCAGAACGGAAGCTCCGTACCATATTCTCAAGTCATCGCGCAGTACAACCAGATGGCACACGATGCCATTGATAACAGCTCGATATCACCCACGATGAAAGATCTCGTTCACAGCTATTTCAAAGCATTAGAAGGACAGTGAGAACTGATGGCAAATACAGGTGAAAATGCGGTTCCCAGGGTACCGATGAAGGATGCAAGTACACAGAACGGGCATGATACGCAATCTGCTATCGATGATCTTCAAAAAGAGGAACCCGCCGAGTCCGATATTACGGAGTTTATAGACATCGCCCAGCAGCTAGAGAAGGAGCTCACCGCGATTGTCATTGGCCAGGAGCTGGTAGTGCGCGAACTCTTGCTCGCCCTGCTGGCGGGAGGACACGTGCTCTTAGAAGGTGTGCCAGGCCTGGGTAAAACACTGCTTGTACGGACACTGTCCGACGCACTCTCACTCAAATTCGCGCGCATCCAATTTACGCCCGACTTGATGCCAGCCGATATCGTGGGTACGACGATTGTCAGCGAACAAAGCGATGGCAGTGCGACGGGGAGCAAACGGGTTTTCAGTTTCCAGCCAGGCCCTATCTTCGCCAATATTGTGCTGGCCGACGAAATCAACCGGGCGACTCCCAAGACGCAATCGGCCCTGCTGGAAGGCATGCAAGAGCGAACGGTAAGCGTTGGCGACGCCACACGCCCCTTGCCAAAACCCTTCTTTGTGCTGGCCACGCAGAACCCGCTGGAGATGGAGGGCACCTATGCTCTGCCAGAGGCGCAGCTTGATCGCTTCCTGCTCAAGATCATGGTGCGTTTCCCTAACGCAAGTAATCTGCTGCAGATTATTGATTCCACGGTGGGCATACAAACAAAGCGGGCAACACAGATGGCTTCGGGCGAGCAACTTGTGCGATTGATCGATACGGCGAAGGCTGTGCCGGTGGCGACCCATCTCAAGGAATACGCGGTACGCCTGCTGCTGGCGACCCATCCGGAGACAGCGGAGGCACCGGAGATGGTGCATAGTTTTGTGCGCTACGGGGCCAGCCCGCGCGGACTACAGGCGATGATTATGACTTCGAAGGTGCGGGCGCTGCTCGAAGGTCGCTTTAACGTGTCCCTGGAAGATATACAGGCGGTGGCTCTACCGGCGCTGCGGCATCGCTTGATTCTGAATTTTGATGGACTGGCGGAGGGAATTACGGCGGAAGAGGTGATTGGGGAGATTATCAAAGAGATAGAAGATGAGTGAGAATACACAATCTCGCTTCCCTTTAGAGGCTGAGGTGCTACAAAGGCTGGATAGCCTGGCACTGCTGACGCGGAGACCAATGGCGTCGGGGCGGCCAGGGAGGCGGCGTTCGCCGCTAGCCGGTTCTTCGATGGAGTTCGCGGATTACCGACGGTACGCGCCGGGGGATGACTTCCGCCGCATCGATTGGAGAGCCTATGCACGGTTGGAGCGGCTCTTCTTGCGCGTCTTCGAGGCCGAGGAAAATCTGACGGTGACGGTACTGGTTGATTGTTCTGATTCCATGTATTATGGCAATCCACCGAAGGCAACACTGGCAACGTCCCTGGCGGCGGCGCTGGCATACGTCGCACTGAAATGTGAGGATACGGTAATCGTGGGAACGCTGACGGATAAGCTGGCGGCGTACCGGCGCGCAGGCAGCGGAAAGCACGCGGTGTGGAGCGTCGGTGAATTTCTGAGCCGCTTGCCACGTTCGGGCACGACAGACCTGAATCGAGCCCTGTATGACCTGGGGAGAATCGTGACCAGGCCCGGACTGACGATCGTCATCTCTGATTTCCTGGCACCAGGAGGGTACCAGGCGGGGATACGGGCAGTGCGCCAGTTACGACAGGAAGTAGCGCTGCTGCAAATACTGGCGCCGGATGAACTGGAACCAGATATACAAGGCGATTGGCGGCTGCAAGATAGTGAAGGGGTGGGTAATATCGATGTGAGCATTTCACCGGCGGTTCTACAGGCGTACAGGCAGCGGTTAGGGACGTTCACGCAGGAACTAGCCGCATTCGCTCACACTTACGCGATGACTTATACGATGATTCCGAGTGATACTACTGTGATCGACGTTGTACAGCGACTATTGCGACAGGTTGAACTTGTCAAATGATATGTAGCAGCAGACTTTACGGCTGCCTGAGAAAGAGATGGCATGAGTTTTCTTGTCCCCGCGGCGTTGGCCTTTGGTATTATTATTCCGATCATCCTCTTGCTCTATTTCATGCGGCCGAAGCGGCAAGACCGTGTCGTTGGCAGCACGCTGCTCTGGCAACAGGCGCTGCAGGATTTGCAGGCTAGTCGTCCGTGGCAACGGCTGCGCATCACTCCGCTGCTGTTGCTCCAGTTACTGGCAGCGCTGGTGATTGTGCTCATACTGGCGCGACCAGCCATTTTTCTGCGCAGTCCAATCAGTGGCAACACAATCATTATCCTGCAGGCATCGGCAAGTATGCAGGCTACCGATGTTACGCCAAACAGATTTGAAGTGGCGAAGAGTCAGATTGCCGACCTGGTTGACAATCTGGGTCCCAATGACCACCTCTCACTTATCAGCATGGCTCACACGCCACAGGTACTGGTTGCGTTATCACAGGACAGGGGACAGATCATGGCCGCACTGCAGCGAGCAAAGGTTACTAACCAGGATGCTGACCTTGAACAGGCGCTTTCGCTGGCCGTTTCGCTGGCGGCGGGACGCACAAATATACAGGTGCTGGTGATTGGGGATGGGCATGTTTTGTCACCCGATCAAACACTGGTATTGCCATTTCCCGTCAGCTATTTTCGCATTGGTACCGATGCTCCTAACGTGGCGCTACTAGCGCTCGCTGCGCGTTCCTTGCAGGGGAACCTGGTAGCGCTGGCGCAGGTCGCCAATTACAGCCACGTGCAGCGGTCGATTCCGGTTGAACTGTATGCTGATGGCAGGCTGGTCAATGTACAGACGATCACCCTGGGAGCGGGAGCCAGTGGAGCTCTCCAGTGGGGGCCGCTGCCGCCCACTGCGCGCTTTCTCCACGCTCAGATTCTAGGCCAGGATACGCTGAGTGTCGATCACGAGGCATGGGCTATCGTCGGCGGGTCAATGCATGGACGCGTGCTACTCGTCACAAAAGGGAACGGCTTTCTGCAGTCTGCGCTGGCGCTACAGCCGGCTATTGACCTGTACAAAACGACGCCTGATCAGTACGTTGTCAACGCAGGCAATTTTGACCTGACCATCTTCGACGGTTTTGTACCGGCAACGTTGCCTGCTGGAGGAGCATTCTTCGTCAACCCGCCTGAAGGCTCGTATATCTTTGGGAAGTCGGGACCTGAAATACAAGTGAGCCATATTGGCGCGGGCGGCGGTAGCACAAGCCTGCTCGACAACGTAGATTTGAGCAGTATTCACGTGCTGCGTTCCAGCCACCTGTTCACGCCGGTATTATGGGCGCAGCCGGTGATCAGTACACCTGAGACACCACTTTTGATCGCGGGTGAGAACGACAACAGACGCATCGCCGCGTTGAGTTTTGATCTGCACGACAGTGATCTGCCGCTCCAACCAGGTTTCCCCATTTTGATCAATAATATGGTCAACTGGTTTCTACCGCCGCCTGTGACGGGAGATGGACAGGTATCACCTGACCTGCCGGTGACGGTACAGACATGGCCGGGGGCTGACCAGGTAACGATTACCGCTCCTGATCAAAAAACTGTCACAGTAGCACCGCCTTTTCCAGCGGCACCATTCGCGCAGACCAATACTATCGGCATCTACCAGGTGGTACAGCAGGTGCACGGCCAGGTGAAGCGCGGGGCCTTCGCGGTCAACCTGTTCGACCCACAACAATCACGACTGGCACCGGCCAGTCAACTGCCGGTAGCGCACAGCAGCGACTTTTCGCCGGGAAATAATGCTGTGCCCAGGGTGTTACGAGAAATATGGCCGTGGATAGCCGCGCTCCTCCTGCTGATCCTCTGCATCGAATGGTGGTTATTTAGCCGTGGCTACCGACAACAGGGTTTGGCAGCAACTGCCGCAAGCAAGAGTAAAGGAGGAAATAGTTCGTCTTCACGCCCTCGCCGGGGAGTGACACGGAATACTCCTGGATTGATTGGCGACGTACAGGAACGATTGGAGCACAGCTACAGGGCTGCCAGGAAGCGCCTGGCTAAGATAACGAGGCGGCGCAAGAAGGGGCTCTATACTTGATGAGGGAACGCTATGCTAACATTTGAACAGCCCTTGCTCCTGTTGCTCTTAGTGCCAGTATGCATTCTGGTGTACCTGGCATGGCGCAACATGGCGCTGCCATTTCCCAGGGGACAGCGACGCCTGATCCTGGCCTGTCGACTGGCGTTATTTACATTGGTCATCTGCGCCCTGGCGGGAGCGGCATGGTCACAACCAGTAGCGCGGCAATCGGTGGTCTTCGTGGGGGATATTTCAGCAAGCACGGCAACGCAGCGCGCTTTCATCGAAGGGTGGATCAGCGCGGCGCTGAAGCACAAAGGACCCGACGACCAGGTGGGAATCGTGGCCGTTGGACGCAACGCCCTTGTGGAACAGTCGGTCAAGAGCCAGGTCAACTTCAACCAATTTCAATCCACGCCCGACACAAACTATACCGACCTGGCGGCCGGCCTACGGCTGGCAGCGGCCATCTTACCAGGCGATAGCCAGCGCCGTATCGTGCTCTTGAGCGATGGTCAACAGAATCTGGGGGACACGTTGCAGGAGGCCCAACTGCTGCAACAGGAGGGTATACGCTTAGATATCGTGCCACTGCCTGGCTATCAGGGAGCGGAGGCGCGCATTGACGGTCTCGATGCGCCGGCGCTCTTGCGTACAAACGAACGATTCCTGCTGCATACGAAAATATTCAGCAATGTGGCACAGCCAGCTACATTACGGCTGTATCTCGATCAATCGCTTTTGTTCCAGTTGCCAACACGCCTCGCGATTGGCGCGCAGGAAATTGACTTCAGGCTGCTGGCTCCGCCGCCGGGTTTTCATACCTTCAGGGTCACTTTGGAAGCAGCGCAGGATACTATCCTGGCCAATAACGAGGCCGCCGCGTATGTCAATGTCGAGGGACCGCCCCACGTGCTGGTCATCGAGGGAACACCAGGCGCAGGACATAATATCATCGCCGCGCTGCAAGCAACGAAAATACAGGTCACAGTGGGTACCCCAAATGATGTTCCAATCACACTCGACGGCCTGGCTGGCTATAGTTCGGTGGTACTGGCCAATGTTCCGGCGGTATCGCTGGGGACAGCGCGTATGCAGACCCTGCAAGCGTATGTGCGCGACCTCGGGCGAGGACTTGTCGTGAGCGGAGGAGAAAGCAGCTACGGCGTGGGAGGGTACGCTGGAACTCCACTGGAGCAGGCATTGCCTGTAAGCATGGATATCCCACAGCACAAGGATACGCCTAGCATTGCCGTTGTGCTGATCATCGAGAACCTGGAGGATGATACTGGAGTCAATATTTCTAAAGAAGCTGCCAAAGGGGTGGTCGGTCTCCTGACACCTCGGGACCAGGTAGCTATCTCCGCGGGATGTGGCTCGCTTGTATCAGCGATGCAGCATGTCACCAATCGAGGAGCAATTGACCAGGTAATCGATTCGATGCAACCATGCGACCCCGGAAGTTATCTGCCCGATTTTACGAACGCTGAGACGGTCCTGCATGGCACGAACGCGAAATTACAGCATGTGATACTACTAGGCGACGGCGATACCTTTGAAAATGGGCAGTTAAATACGCAGTTGCTGCGCATGGCGAGCGAGCATATCACCGTCTCGACGGTTGCAACCAATGCCGACTCTTATCAAGAGTTAGGGTTGATGCAGCAAATCGCGTCGCTGGGCAAGGGACGTTTCTACAGGGCGGACAACCCTACAGCTATTCCACAAATCCTGCTCAAAGAGACACAACAGGCCACGCGACGAGCAATCATCAATGAGTCCTTCGTGCCGGCACTTGTTGGCAATCATCCGATCGTGACAGGGCTAGGCGCTTTTCCAGCACTAAACGGTTATGTAGCAACCACGCCTAAAACAACGGCACAGATGGTGCTCATCAGTCACAAGGATGACCCTGTGCTGGCAGTCTGGCAGTACGGACTGGGACGCGTAGCGGCCTGGACGAGTGACGCGCTGGGGCTGTGGACAGCCAACTGGCTGCAATGGAATGACGCGGCACGATGGTGGGCCAATCTCGTGACGTGGACATTGCCCTCACCCGACAGCGCGCTCGATGTCAACGCGACGGTTATAGGAGACAGCGGACATCTTACTGTCGATATTCCTCCAGGCACAAGCACGGCTTCGGCAGTCAACCAGCAGGTGAAGGTCAGGATCATCGCGCCCAATTTATCACAGGACACGATCACCTTACAGCCAACGGCTCCACAGCGCTGGGAGGGGAACTTTCCAATCAAGTATATAGGAGCCTACTTGCTGCAAGTCACCTGGCATGGGGCAACAAGCCAATTGACAACAACGACTGGAATGGTGGTGCCTTACTCCCCCGAATATCGCATGATGGGGACAGATACGCGCTTCCTGACGCTACTGGCTCGCGCCGGCGGTGGGGCCTTGTTGGGACCAAACGATAGCAGTAAAGCATTTTCAGCAAACCTGGCTCCGGTTTCCGCGGCTGTTCCCCTGACATTCCTGTTGCTCACACTGGCAGCGCTATTATTGCCGATCGATATAGCTACCCGTCGTCTCGCCAGTCTAGAGTTTCTCACGATTGGTCTTCAGTGGTTGCGTTCGCATCTGCGGCCACAATTCGCGATACAGGGTGGTGAAAGCGCGATTGATGCGTCAGCATTGACTAGTTTACGGATGAATCGCCAGGAGCAGCGAAAGCGTGCCGCAAGCACGAGGGCACAGATGATTAATACAAGCGAGAAGAAGGAAACAAGTGCGACAAGTGCGACAAGTGCGACAAAAACCCGTGAGGTGCAGGCCACAAGTTCAACAAAAGTGGAAAAGACGGTAGTGAAAGAAGTTGATGTTCCGGTGGCAAGCCAGCTACTGGAGGCGAAACGCAAGCGGGAGAGAGCAAAAGGGCGCAAAGAAGAATAAGGCGGGGCTTCCCATTCGTTTTTCTTGTCTTGACAAGACTCGCATAAACTGGCACAATCGGACAGGTTAAAACAGAGCACTGCCGAAGATATAGACGCGAGGAGACACCCTTTCATGATAGAGTCGTCAACAGACCAGCACGTTGAGCATGTAGAGAATGCCATACAACAACCCGTTGTAGTCGCATTTCAAGGTGAACGAGGAGCCTTTAGCGACGAAGCGGTCAGAAGATATTTTGGGAAGCAAGCCGAGCCGTTTCCCTGTCGTAGTTTTAGCGAAGTCTTCCGAGCAGTTGCCGCCGGAGAAGTTGAGTACGGCCTGGTACCGGTAGAAAATTCACAGGCAGGCAGCATCAACGACGTTTACGATTTGCTGCGCCAGCACGACCTCTTCGTCATTGGTGAGATCAGCCATCCTGTCGATCACTGCCTGCTCTGCCTGCCAGGGCAGCAGCTCAGTGACATCAAACGAGTTATTTCACATCCACAGGCGCTGGCCCAGAGCGACCTGTTTCTACGTGAACTCGGTGTAGAGGTTGTGGCTACCTATGATACGGCGGGCAGCGCCAAGATGATCCGCGAAGAGAATTTGATGGGTGTGGCAGCCGTCGCTGGCAGGGGAGCAGCGGAACTCTACCAGTTGGAGACGCTGGCTGATGGCATCCAGACTATCAAGGATAACTACACGCGTTTTATCGCGCTTGGTAGGGAACCAGCGCCACGACGTGAAGGAGCCGCCAAGACGATGCTGGTGATGGCGACTGCCCATCAACCCGGCTCACTGTATAACTGCCTGGGCGTACTGGCGGCGAAAAAGATTAACCTGCTCAAACTAGAATCGCGTCCATCGCGCCAGCGTGTGTGGGAATATGTCTTCTACCTGGATTTCGAAGGACACCGCGATGACCCACATGTGCGCAGCGCGCTGGCTGACCTGGCTGGCTATACTACATTTTGCAAGGTGCTGGGTTCGTTTGCAAAGAACGCATGAAGAAAAAAGCCTCGAGAGGGCGACCACGTGGGATCGCCCTCTCGAGGCTTTTGCCGCTACTATTAGCGCTTTATTTTGAGTGTGTTGATGAAATTTTCGGCGAGCAGATCGTATGCTTCAGCATGATATTCTTCGACCCGACCAGCATCACAGAGGGTGGTGAGGGCGGGATCGATAGGAAGCTGCGCCAGTAGAGGAGCCCCGGTCATATTGACCAGTTCAGTGCCATTGCTGGGGCCGAATATCTCGTAGCGTTCGCCTTCAGGTGTCTGAAAGTAGGCCATGTTCTCGACGACGCCAACGATGATGCCCTTGAGTTGACGGACCATATTGATACATTTCATGACCACCATGGTCGCCAACATCTGTGGTGAAGAGACAATAATGATGCCATCCACGGGAAGCGACTGCATAACCGTCATGGGGGCGTCAGATGTGCCGGGAGGGAGGTCCACCAGGAGGTAGTCGAGCTCGCCCCAATCGACATCGCTATAAAATTGCTTTAGAGCACTGGAGATCATTGGCCCTCGCCAGACCACAGGGTCGCTTTCGTTTTCCAGGAACATGTTCATCGACATAACCTTGATGCCGCCCCTGCTGCTTAAAGGATCGATGCCACCACTGACAGATTTGTTGGGCTGACCCCTGGTACCAAACATGCGGGCGATGCTGGGCCCGGTGATATCACCATCGAGAATACCAACTCTCATTCCCTGGCGACGCAGCGAAACGGCCAGCAAGCCTGTAACAAGCGACTTGCCCACGCCACCTTTGCCACTCATAACGGCGATGACCTGCTTGATCTTGCGATCAGGGCTGGCGGTGGACATCTGTAGAGGAACACCGCGCCCGACGGGTGCTTTTTTGGGAGCGACCGAAGTTGGTTGCCCGTTAGCGGCCGCGTTCAGGTCTTTGATCAGAATGTCAAGTTTTTCTGGTGCGAAGCGGTGGGTGCGAGCGCCACCCGCGATACTTTCGCGCGAACCAACGGCACAGGCCGTGCAGGGGAGGCCGTGCCCATGGAAGACTTTGACCGTTGCCGGGTGCCTGGTGACAACGTCGTGAATTATCATATCGGCAGTTATTGTTTCCGCCATGTGTTATTACCTCTCAAGTCGGGAATACATTTCAAATATGGTATTTTTATTGCTCTTGTTGTATCTGGCAAGTTCGAAATAGCGTTTTCAATTCCTACCTCTCAACTAAGATATATTATAGCACACTTATTTGAGATGCGGCCATGTTCATAGAGTGTGTTCAGGGTCTGTGAATGATCGAGAACATGCCTCTATTGCATCTTATACCTGGCGACTGCAAGGGTCGCCACTCCAGGTCTCGTGCACGAAATGAGCAGGGATGGAGTGGCGACCCTTGCAGTCGCCAGGATCATTGACACACTCTAATTTTTTTCAGGCAGTCTGGATGGAGGCTGCGCTTTCCAGGCCGAGTTCTTTGGTGGATTGCTCGCGCATCTGGAACTTCATGATTTTGCCAGTGACCGTCATAGGGAAGGCATCGACGAACTTAATGTAACGCGGTATTTTGTAATGAGCGATCTTCCCTTCGCAGAATGCTATTATCTCCTCTTCGGTGGCCTGCTCGCCGGGTTTGAGCTTGACCCAGGCCATGATCTCTTCACCGTATTTGGGATCAGGTACACCGATGACTTGCACATCGCTGATCTTGGGATGGGTATAGAGGAACTCCTCGATCTCTCGGGGATAGACGTTTTCGCCGCCACGAATGACCATATCCTTGATACGACCGACGATGTTGATGTAGCCCTCTTCATCCATAGTGGCAAGGTCACCGGTATGCATCCAGCGAGCAGCATCAATGGCAGTGGCCGTTGCCTCGGGATTATTCCAGTAACCGAGCATGACGCTATAGCCACGCGTGCAAAGCTCACCTGGCTTACCAAGGGGGACGATGTGGTCGCCAGCGGGATCAACAATTTTAATCTCAAGGTGCGGGTGAATGACGCCGACGGTACCCACGCGCTTCTCCAGGGGTGAGTCGGAACGGGTCTGTGTTGATACGGGGCTGGTTTCGGTCATACCGTAACAGATTTCGACGTCATGCATGCCCATGAGCGAAATGACCTTTTTCATCACCTCAATGGGGCAAGGTGACCCGGCCATGACACCCGTGCGCAGGCTACTCAGGTCGAATTTGTTGAAATCAGGATGGTCGAGCTCGGCGATAAACATGGTAGGGACGCCGTAGAGGGCTGTACATTTTTCTTCCTGTACGGCCTGCAGAACGCTGAGCGGATCGAAGCCCTCTGCGGGATAGATCATGGCAGCCCCATGAGTGATGCAGCCTAGATTACCCATGACCATGCCGAAACAGTGATAGAGAGGAACAGGAATACAGAGCTTATCCTCGTGGGTGAAGTTTTGCAGGCGAGCTGTGAAATAGCCATTGTTCAGGATGTTGTGGTGGCTGAGGGTAGCGCCTTTGGGGAAGCCCGTGGTGCCGCTGGTATACTGGATGTTGATGGGGTCGTCAAACTCTTGCTCGAACTGCTGTGCCGCAAGTTGTTCGTCGCTGACCGAGGTGCCCACTGCCATAACCTCGTCCCAGCTGAACATGCCGGGCAGCTTCTCTGAGCCAAGGCGAATGACCGTTGTCAAATCGGGTAGCCTGGCCGCCTGCAATTTCCCTGCCTCGCACTCGTCCAGTTCTGGTGCCAGGGTGTTGACCATCTCGGTGTAGTTGGAGGTCTTGAACTCGGGGGCAAGGACGAGACCGCTACAGCCGGACTGCTTGAGGGCATATTCCAACTCGTGCAGCCGGTATGATGGGTTAATGTTGACGAGAATCACGCCTATCTTGCTGGTGGCGAACTGGGTGATGCACCATTCGGCACGGTTGGGCGCCCAGATGCCGACGCGCTGGCCCTTCTGGAAACCCAGCTGCAACAATCCTTTGGCACACTGGTTGACCTGCGCCTGGAGTTCACGGTAGGTCAGGCGGATGTTTTGCTGGCGGGAAATAAGAGCGGGTTGATCGGGATATTTCTCGACGGTTTGATCAAACATGTCGCCAATCGTGAGACCCAGGAGCGGGGTATCGCTGGTGGCGCTGGTATAACTCCACCGGGGTTCTCCCTGGTCGGTGGAGGAGACGGATGAATTTTTTTGCGTCACTGTCATAGTGTTCTCCTCTGTGGTTGTTCTTCCGGAAAGACGAAGCTAAAGATAGAATAGGGCCCTACATTGAGTTAAGAGTAACCAATGTGTGAATAAAAATCAAGTTTCATGCGAGATGGTTCTCCATTCTCTAAAAGGATGTAGACCCTCCAGGCAGGGGTGTTGCAAAGTCGGGAATAAAACCAAGAGAGTGGGAATAAAAAAGGACCTTTCGCACGATATGAATGGTTGAACATGATCATCATACCAACGAAAGGTTCATCCATGAAAGATACAACAATTTCGGCTTCACTTTGACTTGCGAGAAGCCCTCCTTGCTGGTTGATTTCAGGCGCGATGCACGGTTACGTTTCCGGTGCTGACGTTAAGTATCAGCACTGCTACAGGCGTACCCGCCGATGAATTCGGGTTGAGCGGCCCGTAGTAATTGGATGCGTTATCGACGTGGGGTACGCTATCCGAGGGCCGCGTCTGCTCATGGTCGGGGTTCTAGCAAAATTGGCAGGTCAAGAGAGCAGTAGTGGTATGGCTCATTGGGCCAAACTGCGCAGGCATGAATTGAGTCAGCTCTTCCATCTCAAACGAGAGAGCATGCCCAATTACAGTACCTGGAGTCGGGTTCTAGGGCATGGTGTGGAGCCACATGAGGTGGAAGAAAGAGTTGGCCAGTTTTTTGCACAAGCTCTCAGCTTGACTTTGTACATTTCCAACGCACTAACAGATGGCCAAAGACCACCGCTCAAGAGTAGAGTGGGGTACTAAAACCACACCAGGATCAGTAGCTTGACTTTGTACATTTCTCACTCAATAGCAGACGGCGAAAGATAACCGCTCAAGAGTAGAGCGAGGGACTAAAACCACATCAGGATCAGTGGGTGATGTGGGAAAAGTCTTCTGGCCCCACAGATGTTGCCTGACGACAGCAAGAATATCACGAAAGGTGGCAGTGTGCTTGTGATACCAGGCCGCTTGAGCGACAGGGATCTGCCCATTGGGGTGTAACGCTTGCCCAAAGAGGGTCACGAGGCTGTAGAGGCCAAAGAGCAGAGGAGTCGAGCGAAGAGTAGCCAGGTCTGACTGCATTGCCTCACCAAAAATCTTCCTCGGCGATTTCTCGACCTATGAAGTACTTCCTCTTCACCGCTTTTCCACCTCAGCCAAAACACCTCCTGGTACCACTAACGCGAAGAATCTTGGTCCTCCTCGGCAAAAGCCAACACATGGTGCGTCTTAGGAAGCAGAGGAAGATTCCTGGTGAGGCAAGCCGTTTTTGGCTGCCTCATTGGAATGCCACCAACACACTAACACGACGGAGGCTCTCATGAAATCGCCCTTAAGTTATCAAGCCCGGCGCGAGTTGGTCGAGCGCATGGCTCCGCAGTATCAAGCAGCGTCTCGCACGCAGAAAATGCTCCTGCTCGATACGTTTGTGGCTCTTACAGGCTACGTCCGCAAATATGCTGTGTGGCTCCTTAATCATCCTGTTGAATCACGGCCGAAAGGCCCGCCTGCGCGCCCCGTTCACTATGGATCGGAGGTTCAGCAAGCTCTCTATCAGGCATGGCGCGCCGCCAACCAGATCTGTACCAAACGGCTGATGCCCTTTCTGCCCACTCTTGTCGAAACACTCGAGCGGCATGGACATCTCCACCTCAGCGAGAAGTGCCGGAACCAACTGCTCTCGATGAGCACAGCGACAGCAGAACGGCTTTTGCGTTCCCAACGACAACACGGTCTTCGCGGGATATCCACTACCCAAGCAGGAACGCTCCTCAAACACCAGATCCCGATCCGCACCTTCCAGGGCTGGAATGAAACGCTGCCGGGCTTTCTGGAAGCAGATCTGGTCGCCCATTGCGGTAGAGAAGCAGAGGGAGGGTACCTGTACACCCTCACCCTGACGGACATTGCAACAGGCTGGACTGAATGCCTCCCGCTCCTCTACCGCAGTCGGGAGCCCGTGCTGGCAGTCCTCCAACGTGCGCGAACGCTCTTTCCTTTCCCGATCCTGGGCATCGATACTGATAACGGCGGGGAGTTCCTCAATGAGGAAGTTGTGGCGTATTGTGAGCAAGAACAGATTACGTTCACGCGAGGACGGCCGTATCAGAAAAGAGATCAGTGTTTTGTCGAACAAAAGAATGGCGCGATTGTGCGAAAGGCTGGTTGGCTATGATCGCTTGGTTGGGGAACACGCCTCTCGGCAACTCACCGAACTCTACCGTGCGCTGCGCCTGTATGTCAACTGTTTTCAACCCTCGATGAAACTCTTGTCGAAGCAACGGGACGGGAAGAAAGTGCGCTACGTCTACGACTCAGCCAAGACTCCGCTCCAACGCCTCCTGCAGTCAGGAGTATTGCCCGAGCAGAAGCAACAAGAACTGACTGAGGTGTCCCAGTCTCTCGACCCCATCCGTCTGTTCCAACAACTTGAGCAGTTACAACAGGCCGTCTTTCGCTGTGCTGTGAATTGCTCTCCTTTCGTTCCAAGCATCTCTCCTGCACCTATTCGCGTCTTTTCCGTAGAACGTTGTACAGCAGGGAACGTTCCTGGTGAGGGCAGCGTCCTCGATCCGGCAGCAGAGCTCCATACTCTGCACCGAGAGCAGGAGCAGAGCAAACGCGTGCTGGGCTGGCGGCGTACCCGGAAAGACCCCTTTGAAGGAGAGTGGGAGCAGGTCTTGTCCTGGCTGCCTGCCAATCCCGAACGGAGCAGCGGGGATATCTTCCGGGAGCTGCAGCGCCACTCCCCAGGACGCTATCAACTATTACAAATCCGCACCCTCCAGCGCGGCATGCGGAACATACGAGCTCACCTCTTGGAAACGCGCTAGGAGCAATGGCAAGTGGAAGTGATCCGTGGTCCATCACCCCTTCCAGTTGAATAAACCGCCGAGGAAGATTTTTAGTGAGGCAATGCATCCTGCTGAGCCCGCTCTCATTCGCGCTTGAGACGATGAATTTCTTCTTCCAACGGCAGCTGATGACCTTTGCCAGGAAAGGCTTCCTCGCCATGTGCTTCTGCCGCTCTGCACCAGGAATACAAGGCACTGTCGGAAATGCCCAATTCTCGTGCGATTTGCGCTTTCGGTTTGTCACTGGTCTTGGCCAACTGAACCGCTTCTTGCTTGAACTCAGCCGTAAAACTTGGTGGTGGTTTTGGCATCGTGATCTCCTTTTTCAAGACCGGCCTTTCCACATTCTACCACTCCACGATACCGGGTGAGGATCACGTCTTTGGGTGTGGCGATTTCGTCGACAAAATCGATCATCCACTGGTAAGCTTCATGGGAGGGGATGCGCTCAACGGCAACCTAGTCGTCGCTCTCGTCGATTTCTGTCAACAGTTGTTCGTCCTCGTTAGAAAAGCCAACATCTTCTGAAAAGAAGAGCACTTTGCCTGTGACCAGATGCAAAAAATACTTGTTCGCAAGGTCCGAGTCTTCCATCGCCGTTTCAAGCATGTCCATATCGATGGGTTTTCCGTTTGGAAGTGTGGCCATGTGATACATCTCTTTCTCTTGTTCTTTCCTTCTCGGCTTACTTCATCTCCTTAAGAAGGGGAACCAGTTTGTACTTGCGCCCGTGCAATTGCAGGAGTCCGTTGAGATACGCCTCCCACTCGTCATGGCGGTTGAGCCTCTGATAGGCTCGGTGTGCTTTGGAGAGCCAGTTGGCGGCTGCGTCATAGTATTGCGCCTTGCCAGCATCCATGATGGATTCCGCTTGCTTTTTGCTGGCCTGGATTGCCCATTCGGGACGCTCTTTGATGGCCACATCTACCACTTGCGCGATTGAGGTATGACCGGCGTAGGACCCAAGAGCGGCAATGGCATCGTCGATCAGATCCTCGTGCAGAAACACGTCGATTTTTCCCTGCGTCTCGGAGTTCTGTGAGGTGCGGGCATACTCCAGCAAGGCTGTTTTTCGCGTGGCCCACTGCTCTCCGGCTAGTCTGGCTGCATGGCGGTAGTTCTCCAGGCTGATTTGTGCAAAAAATGCCTGTTCCGCTGCCCTGAGCGCCAGGTCGTGCTGGCTCATCGCCTCAGCCTGATCACGTAACCACACAGCCAGTTCGGCTTTGCGTCCTTCCAGCGTCAGACCATGTTCGGCCAGACGCAAGCTTTGCTCGCGCTCCCCATGTTCACACAGCGCTCGAACTACCGTCAGCGTAGCCCCAGGCGTGGTCAATTGTTGGAGTCCTTCGTCAAAAGCCTCCTGGGCCCGATTCAAACGGATGAGCATGGTGAGATACGCCTCGGCTTGTCCCTCGGCTTTTGCCAGCAAGAGATACTCCTGAAAACGTTCCTGTCGTTCCAGAATCGCGAGCCGAATCTGAGCAAGATCATTGGCGTAACCAGGCTTTTGACCTCCCCAGGCTCCTCGCTCGGTGATCTTGCCTTGTAAGACCTGCTGAAGCGGTCTATAGTCCCAGCCCTGCTTAGCTGCCATGGCAGCGATATCGAAAGCGTCATCGATACCGTAGTCGCTCACATTTTCTTGCCAAGTGGTTAACTTATCAGCCCAGGCTTCGTGCTCTTTCTTGGAGAGTTCTAGACTGAGAAGGACTTCCGCCCAGAGTTGTCCCAGCTGGCTAAACAACTCGCCAGCATAGCCATCCGAGTCGTCCAGATTTTCCCATTCGTCGACGTATTCTTCAGTGACCGCTTCGAGTGCAGCTAACGCACCATATCCATCCCCGACCTCAAGCAATTGCATGGCTTGATCGGCGAGCTTCTCCACCTCATCGACCACCGAGCTCACGTAATAGTAGGCTTGAGAGGATTGCATGCGATCCAGACTATGGATGGCAGAACGAACCCCACGGCGCAGGGCTTTGGTCTCCACGTTTGCATGTTGCGGCTGAGCCGGAGCGGTTGAAGCTGGTGTCGCCTGGGCTTGGGGAGCTGCGGGCCGTTGAGGAGTTTGTTCTTTGTCCAGAGCCTCTGCCAAATGCGGAATGTCTCCGGCCAGTTTGATCACAAGCGCCTGCAATTGCTCACGGTTGAAGGGTTGCAACAACGTTTCCAGAGCTGGACGTTGCGTAACCGTGTTGGGTTGATACAGAAGAACCAGGCATGCCGCGACCGTGTGTTTGCACCAGCCTCCCCAGACATTCTGGCAGGTACAGGTCGCCGTGATCGAGCCATCGAACTCAAAGGTACAGCACACAAACGCCGGAACTGGCCCGTCCGTTTGCACTTCTGCCAGGAGCCTTGTGCCATACAGGACCGAGGCAGAGCGTAAAAGAGTCGCTTCGGTAAGAGAGGGTACAGACATGACGTTTCCCCTTTGAGAAAAAGCTCTAGCACTACTTGTTCGCTTGGTAAAAAACATCCGTACTATAGCAGACTGCAACGTGGTTGGCAACCTGCCTCTCTACCCACGGGATGCGCAACGAGTTTTAACTCATCAGGAATCCGGCTTGAAAGCATCCTTTCTGACTCACCCACTTCCAGAAGGCAGAGATATTTCTGATCCCTTGCCAGTCAAAAGAGCGGATATTGAACGAGCCTGTGAAGCTCCTTTAGCCGAAAGTGGTAAGGTAGGGACCGGTTGCCCCTTTTTACAAGGTCCCCCGTATGTCGGGTAAGGAGGCGGTGTTGCCACCGTCCCCTCCCCTGAGAACTGCTCGGGAAACTTTCGCTTCAAGCAGCTCAAGCCTTTCCAATGCCCTTTTCAGGACACGGTTCCACCTCGGTGTTCCCCTGGCTATGGAGTTGTTGATGGCAAATGGGATGCAATAGCACACGGTTCTCTACTTGATCGC
>WNGQ01000531.1_pt1 | contig 47546 bp, 52 predicted proteins | sample 5407661 | NCBI WGS metagenome assembly WNGQ01 (sample SAMN13153382, study PRJNA577476) | soil metagenome | isolation source: 60 cm soil or saprolite under Garry oak tree replicate 2 | place: USA:California | collected 2016-06-15 | reverse complement strand
GCAAGAGCCCGCGCGAGATCCGACGGTGCCTCAAGCGTTTCGTCGCCCGGCAGCTGTTCAAACTTCTCGAATGCTGCGATCAGCCCGGCGCCGAGATCCTCCGCGCGGCTTGACAACACATATAGCAGCTTCAGCGCCGTCCAGTCGAACCTGCTTGCCATCACCGGCGAACCACGAAGGCACCGGGCTTCGAGGCTGGCGTTCCCGGGTCGGTGCGCGAGTGCCCTTGCTCAGCTCGGCCCGAGCGACAGCACGCATCGGCACGTCCGGACGATGAGCTCGTCAACGGTTGGCGGCGGGGGCTTGCCTGCCAGCAGGTAGCGGCGGGACGCCCCGTAGGGCGTGTCGACCAGGGCGAACGCCACCGTCTGCAGGGACGCCGGCGTGATGTGCCAGTCCGACGGCGACGGTCCCTTACAGCGCAACCCCCGGCGCAGCGACCTTCGCACAGCCGCCCACCTGGGGCGGCGCATCGCCACCGTCACCCGCGCCCTGGTCCTCGGCCGGCGTCAACTGGAACTGGAAGCTCACCCGGTCCCTGGCCTTGAGGTAGACCTGCTGGAGCCCGGGCATCTCCTGGCGGCAGGGCCGCACCGGGATGCCCAGACGTTGAGCACCAGCGGCCGCCCGCCGAGGTCATCAGGCAGGTTGAACCCGGGCCCGCCGGCGAAGCCGGCCATCTGGAGATGGACGGCGTCGGACGCAATCCCGGCTGGGGTCGCGGCTCGGTCCTGGCTGCCGGCCTGCCCGGCGCTGGATGGCGCGCAGGCGGCCAGTAGCGCCGCGCCGGCCAACAGGAGGGCGATGGCCTGGCCGGGCCGGTGATTGCGGGTACGCATGAGCACTCCGGACCCTTCCAGATCGGTGTCCAGCCGGAGCGGGCGAACCAGCGGAGCAGCGGGGCGAACATCTGAGTCCACCAGCCGACGAGCATGGCCAGCCCCATGGCAGCCAGCAGCGTCCCGCCCACGCGGGCCAGCAGCGGCTGATGGCGGCCGAGCAGCCCGGCAGCACCGCCGCCGTGGCCGCGACCGCGGGCGACCGCCCAGGCCAACAGCAAGAACGGCACCGCCAGCCCGGCGGTGTAGACCCCGAGCAGGCCGGCACCGGCGGCCACGGTGGGGCTGGCGGCCGCGGCGGCAAGCAGCCCGGCCAGCACTGGGCCGATGCAGGGGGTCCAGCCCAGCGCGAATGCGGCGCCAAGCGGTGCGGCGAACAGCGGCCCCCTGGGGACGCGGTGCAGCGCCACCAGCCGCCGCTCCCTGGCCAGGACGCGAGGCTCGGCTCCCGCAACGGTCAGGACGCCGACCGCCACCACTAACACGCCGGCGGCGCGGACCAGGCTGGGACGGCTGGCCAGCAGCGCCGCGCCCAGCCAGGACGCGCTGGCGCCAAGCGCGGTGAAGGTGACGCCGAACCCGACGGTGAACAGCGCCGCCGCGCGCATCGTCCGCCCGACCCGCTGCGCGACCGCACGGATCCCGGCGACGGCCACGATCACCAGCAGCACCGCCAGCACCAGCGTCAACATGCGCTGGCCCGGGCGGCGGCCGTCCCCATGGGAAGCGGACCCAGCGGCGTCGTCGCTGCCGTCGTGCTGGTCGTCCGGCACGACGGACGGTTCTGTCTCTGACATTGTGTAGGAGTTATACTACGACGCAACGTAAGAGGCACGGCCTGTCGACGAAAGGACGCGCATGAGCCGGCTCCTGCTGTACCTGCCAGCGCTGGCCTGCCCGCTGCTCATGCTGGTGTGCATGGCGGGCATGCGCCGCATGGGCGGCACACCCGCGCAGACTCAGAGGCCGCCGGCCAGCACCGCCGACCGGATCGCCCGGCTCGAACAGGAGCTGGCCGCGCTGCGCGCCGAGCAGCAGGACACCCTCGCCGACCGCGCCCCGGTCCCAGCCCGACCGGCCCCGGTCCGCTCTGATGCCGACCCGCCACCGGCGCAGCGGGTATCGTGACGGTGCCGGCCACCACCGGCCGGTAGGCGCCCACGACCAGGGAGCGGACGCAGCGTTGGCACGAGCAGGATTCGGTGAGCTGGAGCAGGCGATCATGCAGGTCGTCTGGTCCGCCGACGGCTCGGTGACCGGCCGGGAGGTCGTCGACGACCTGGCCCGGTCCCGGCCGGTGGTCTACACCACGGTGCTGACGGTGATGGACCGGCTAACCCGCAAGGGCATCCTCGAAAAGCACCCCACCGGCAAGGCCCACACCTACCGGGCGGTTCAGTCCCGCGAGGCCTACACGGCCCAGCGGATGGCGAGCCTGCTGGGCTCCGGCGGCGACCCGGCCGCGGTTCTGCTGCGGTTCGTCGAGCAACTCCCCCCGGAGCAGGCCGCCAAGCTGCGCGCCGCGCTGCAAGCCGACCATCCCCAGGCCACGCGGCGGGAGGCGTGATGCCCCCGCTGGTGGTCGTGCTTCTCGCCGGCGGCATCCTCGGCGTCGCCACCCCGATCATCCTCGGCCGGCTGGAGCGGCTCGACCGCGCCCCGCAGGCGGCCGCCTACCTGTGGCTGCTGGTCACCGTCGGCGCACTGTCAGCCGTGGTCCTCGCCGCCCTGCTCCTTGTCGTCGGGTCCAGCCGCCTGCTGACCGACCTGGCGATGTTGCTGGCGACCTGCACGATGGCGCTGCGAGCAGCGCTGGATGCCCCCACCGGCGCACCCGGCCCCCTGATCGGCCTTGCGCTGCTGGCGCTCGTGGCAGGCGGGCTCCTGGCCGGCGGGCTGGTCGCCGGCATTCGTGCCTGGCGTGTGGCCCGTGGCCAGCGTGAGCTGCTGACGCTGGCTGGGCGCACCGAGCCGAGCCTGCCAGGCGTCACCGTCCTCGACCATCCGGTTCCGCTGGCCTACTGCCTGCCTGGGCGGTCCAGGGGGCGCGCGGGGGCGGTGGTGGTCACCACCGCCACGCTGGAACAGCTCGACCCTGGCCAGCTCGGGGCGGTGCTCGCCCACGAGCGCGCGCACCAGACCCGCCGCCACCACACCTTGCTGCTAGCCGCCCAAGTCCTGCGGATCGGGTTCCCCTGGCTGCCGGCCGCCCGGGCCGCCCACAGCGCGGTCGCCCGCATGGTCGAGCTGGCAGCCGACGACGATGCCGTCCACCACCACAACCGTGCCGACATCGCCACCGCGCTCGCCAAGCTCGCCACCGCGCCCGCTCCCACGACGGGGCTTGGCGCCGGTGGCCCAACCACCATCGAGCGCGTCCACCGGCTGACCACCCCGCCCACCGGCCCGGGGGACGCGCTGTGGCTGGCCGGCCTGGTCGTGATCGTGCCGCTGGTCGCCGAGCTGCTCGCCCTGACCGCTCCCCTGCTCAGCGTGGCCGGCACGCCGGTCTGCCCGATCACCTGACCTGCCAGGGAGCTTGACCAAACCTTGAGGATCATTCGGTCACAGGCTTGAGATGCCGGTCGTAGCGTCGCTCCCATAGGAAGCCAACGGCAGGCAGGAGGGATCGACGATGATGTGGGGCATGCAGGCCTGGAGCTGGTGGGGATGGCTGGCCATGTCGGTGGGAATGATCGCGTTCTGGGGGCTGGTGATCTGGGCCATCGTGGCGATCTTCCGCGGCTCCGGCTGGAGCGGGCGGCACCCGGACCGCCCGGACCCCGAGCGGATCCTGGCCGAACGGTTCGCGGCCGGCGAGATCGACGAGGACGAGTACCAGCGGCGCCTGGTCACACTGCGCGCCTTGGATCAGCACCCCCGGGAGCGGCAACGCTAAAGCTTGCGCGAGGCACAACTCAGGAGGTGAACAGCAATGCCCCCCGCCACGACCAGCGACACCACCACCGCGCGCTGGCGCGGCTACTGGGACAAGCACGCCCACCGCTACGACCGGCAGATGCAGTTCTTCGACCGCAAGCTGTTCGGCGACACCCGAGAATGGGTTTGCCGGCAGGCCAACGGTGATGTCCTGGAGGTCGCGATCGGCACCGGCCTGAACCTGGACCTCTACCCCGATGACATCCGGCTGACCGGCGTCGACTTCAGCCCGGCCATGCTGGAGCAGGCCCGCGACCGGGCCCGCACGCTCGGCCGCACGGTCGATCTGCAGGAGGGCGACGCGCACGCGCTCGCCTTCCCGGACAACTCCTTCGACACGGTGGTCTGCACCTTCTCGCTGTGCGCCATCCCCGACGACCGCCAGGCGGTCGCCGAGATGCGCCGGGTGCTGCGGCCCGGCGGGCGGTTGTTGCTGGCCGACCACGTCGTCGGGTCGGCCTGGCCGACCCGGGCGGTCCAGTGGCTGCTGGAGCTGGTCACCATCCCGCTGGGGGGCGAGCACTTCCGGCGTCGCCCCCTGCTGGAGGTGCGCGCCCAGGGGTTCCAGGTCGAGCGGCAGGAGCGGTTCAAGCTCGGAATCGTCGAGCGGCTGGCCGCCCGCAAGCCAGCCACCACCCCGACCGGGTGAGGCCGGCCGGTGGACACGCACCCTGACACCGCTGGCGAGCAGGCGCCCGCACGGGTCCGCGCGCTGGTGGTCGACGACGAGCCGCCGCTGGTCCGGCTGGTCACCAGCTACCTGGAACGCGACGGCTTCCAGGTCCAGGCCGCCGGCGACGGCCAGCAGGCGGTCGAGCTCGCCAGGACCTTCCAGCCGGAGGTGATCGTGCTGGACCTGATGCTGCCCGGGGTGGACGGTATCGAGGCGTGCCGGCGGATCCGGACCTTCAGCGACGCCTACATCGTCATGCTGACCGCCCGCGCCGAGGAGGTCGACAAGCTGGTCGGCCTTGGGGTCGGCGCCGACGACTACCTGACCAAGCCGTTCTCCCCCCGCGAACTCGTCGCCCGGATCCGCGCGATGCTCCGCCGGCCCAGAGCCGCCGCGACCGGGGAGGCCGCGGCCGGGCCGGTGCGCCGCCTCGGCGAGCTAACCGTCGACCCGGCCGCCCGCGAGGTCCACCTCCAAGGCCGGCCGGTCGAGCTGACCCGTCTGGAATTCGACCTGCTGGAAGCCCTCTCAGAGCGGCCCCGCGTGGTACTGAGCCGCCGACAGCTCTTGGAGCGCGTCTGGGATGCGGACTGGTACGGCGACGACCACCTGGTCGACGTGCACATCGCCAACCTGCGCCGCAAACTCGGCGACGACCCCCGCGCCCCACGCTACATCGTGACCGTCCGCGGGGTCGGCTACCGCATGGGACCAAGCCGATGAGCACCCTGGCCGGGTGGCTGCGGCGCAGCCTCGGCGCCAAGCTCCTGCTGTCACAGATGCTGGTGGTCGTCGCCGGCTCCCTGACCCTCGGGGTGGTCGCCCTGGCGGTCGCCCCGGGGGTGTTCCACACCCACGTCCGCATGGCGCTTGGCACCATCCCACCCCGGGTCGGCCACCATCTCGACGAGGGCCTGGCCAGAGCGATGCTGGTCGCCCTTGGGACCGGCACCGGCGTTGCGGTGGCCACCGCGCTGGGCGTCAGCCTCATCCTGGCCAGACACATCACCGGCCCGGTCCGCGCGCTGGCCCGAGCCGCCGGGCAGGTCGCGCGTGGCGGCTACAGCGCCCGCGTCCTCCCGCCTGGCGGCGGCGACGAGCTGGCCACGCTGGCTGGGGCGTTCAACGACATGGCCGAGGCGCTGCACACCTCCGAGCAACGCCGCCAAGAGCTGCTGGCCGATCTCGCCCATGAGCTGCGCACCCCCCTGGCTACCATCGACGGCTACCTGGAAGGTGTTAGCGACGGGATCATGCCCGCCGACCAGCAGACTCTTCAGGTGCTCCAGGCCGAGACGGCCCGCCTCCGCCGGCTGGTCGACGACCTCAACGCCGTCTCCCGCGCCGAGGAACGCCAACTCGACCTCCACCCGACCCGCTGCCAACCCGACCAGCTGATCACCGTCGCCGTCCAAGCAGCCCAAGCTGCCTACACCGCCAAACAGGTGATCCTGGAGGCGCGGATCGACCGGCACCTCCCCCAGATCACCGCCGACCCCGACCGCATCGGCGAGGTGCTCGCCAACCTGCTCAGCAACGCCTTGCGCCACACCCCACCCGGCGGCCACGTCGAGGTCACCGCCACCACCATCCCCCAGCGCCAGGTGCAGGTGTCGGTGGCCGACACCGGTGAGGGCATCCCCCCAGAGTTGTTGGAGCGCATCTTCGAGCGCTTCTACCGCGTCGACCGCGCTCGCACCCACACCCCGGACACCGGCGGCAGCGGCATCGGGCTCACCATCACCCGCGCGATCGTCCACGCCCACGGTGGCCAGATCCACGCCCACAGCCAAGGACCCGGCCACGGCACCCGCTTCACCATCACCCTGCCCCCAGCCCGCGCCCGCTGACCCACCGCGCCGCCCCGTCGCATCCTGAATCGGGTATTGCCTCCTACCTCATGTCGGAGCAGGATGCCAGGTGCTGGCGGGCGCTGGACGGCAAGGCCGGTTGCCCTGAGAGCTGGCCCGCAGCACCAACGTCGACGGCCAGGCGAGCAGTTGCGCAGAGCCAGGTGAAGCAGTGGGAGCCGACCCGACCATCGTGGCGAGCGGCGAGGAACGTGCGCCGATGACGATCCGGCGTCGCCGGGCGCTTGGCCGGCTTCGCTCGTCCTGGGTGGACATCGCCTGGGTGATCTTCGTCGGGCTCAACCTGGCCGCCATGCGGCTGCTGCCGGCCTGGCAGACGGTGCCGTTCCTGATCATCTGGGTCAGCCTCACGGTGATCTACGGCTTCCGGATGTGGCGGCTGCAGCCCACCATCATGACGCTGGCCGCAGTCACCGTGGCCACGGGCGGGGTGATCGGCGTGCAGGTCCTGCAGGGCCAAGAGGAGGGCGAGTACCTGGTCGAGGTCCCCCTGATCGCGATGATGTTCCTGGTGATGGTCTGGCACGGCCGCCGGCGACTGGCGGCCATGGCCGAGAACCTGCGGCTGCTGGAGCAGCAGCGCCGCTTCATCCAGGACGCCTCCCACGAGCTGGGCACGCCCATCACCGTGGCGCTTGGCCACACCCAGCTCATCGAGCAGGCCGCCACCGACCCGCTCATCGCCGCCGACGCCCGGGTGGTCGCCGACGAGCTGTCGCGGCTGCGGCGGCTGGCCACCAGGCTGCTGCTGCTGGCCTCGGCCGGCAGCCCGGACTTCCTGGACCTTGCGCCGGTCGAGGTCAACCCACTGATGGTCGAGGCCCTCGACCGGTGGAGGCAGACCCCGCGGCGCTGGTCGCAGCGGCTGGGGGCCGAGGCGATCGTGCTGGCCGACCGCGACCAGTTGGCGCTGGCACTGGATGCGCTGATCGAAAACGCCGTGGCGCACACCGGCGTCGACGGCCGCATCGAGCTGAGCACCCACCTGGAAGGCACGTCGGTCGTGCTTGGGGTGGCGGACTCGGGCGATGGCATCCCCGCCGGTGAACTCAGGCGGATCTTCGACCGGTTCGCCCGCGTCGATGCGCATCGAAACCGGAAGGCCGGCGGGGTCGGCCTGGGCCTGGCGATCGTGAAGGCCATCGCCGAGGCCCACCACGGCTCGGTTCGGGCACACAGCACGGTTGGCAAGGGCTCGCTGTTCGAGGTGGTCCTGCCCCAGTCCATGGCTCGGCAGCCGGGCCCGGGTCCACGGCGGCGGCAGGCGCAGCCAGCGCGCATCGAACCGGAGCCCACCGAACCGGCGGCCGCTCCGAGCACTCAACCGTAGGCGGACGGCACAACACCCTTATGAGGGTCGTCGCCAGCGCGTCGCTTGAGAGGTTGATGAGAGGTTCGGTCCAGCTTCATTCCATGCTGCCGGCCGCTTGCCAACGCGTTAAATGAACTCCGACGCCAAGTAAGAGAAGGCAAGCCCCCGCACCATGAAATGAGAATGATGACCGGCACAAGGTTCCTCGCTGAGACCAAGCACGACCCCACCCCGAACCCAATCAGCGGCGGCCGGCACTCACGCCGGGACCTGCTGCGCTGGGCGGCGATGGCCGTCGGAGCAGTGGGCGCCTCCGAGCTGCTGGCCGCCTGCGGCGGTGGCGGCGCCTCCGCTGGACAGCAGCAGGCGGCGACCAGCTCGCTGCGCGCGCTGGTCGCCGACGCGCCGCAGCTCTCGATCCTGGACGCCCAGAGCCTGCTCCCGGCCGGCCGCAGCCGGTTCGCGTTCGGGCTGGCCGGCCCGACCAACGCGCTGGTCGAGGGCGCCAGCCCGCAGGTGTGGCTCGCCAGGGACCAGACCAGCCGGGCGCTCGGCCCCGTCCCGGCCCGCTGGCTGGAGCTGTCCGCCTACCAGCAGACCCACGACCGCTCCCCCCGCAGCCAGCTCAACGGCTTCTACCTGGCCGAGGTCGACCTGCCCCAGCCGGGCACCAGCCAGCGCGCCGCCGGGCAGGGCGCCATCAAGACCAGCCAGCAGGTCCCCGCGCCAGTCGGCAGCAAGGCGCTGTCCGGCCCGACCCCGGTGGCCACCAACCCCAGCCAGGTCGCCAAGATCTGCACCCGCACCCCGGTCTGCCCCATACACTCGATCTCGCTGGACGAGGCCTTGAAGTCCGGCAGGCCCACGGTGGTGTCGTTTGCGACCCCGCTGCTGTGCAGCAGCCGCATGTGCGGCCCGGTGGTCGACGAGCAGATCGTGGCCTTCCAGAAGCTGGGCAGCCAGGCCAACTTCATCCACGTGGAGATCTATCCGCAGCGCGACCCCAGCAAGCCGGCCCCGCTGTATGCGGCCTGGAAGCTGCCGACCGAGCCGTGGATGTTCGTCATCGACCGGGCCGGGGTGATCCGCGCCCGCCTGGGCGAGGGACCCACCGTCGCCTCCGAGATCGAGGCCGCCGTGCGGCCGCTCCTGTCATGACCCGAGGCCACACCCCCGCGACCTCATCGGGCCGCTTCCATCGACCAGCCGGCCGGGTGCTGGGCTTGCTGTTGGCCGCCGTGCTGCTGGCGGCCTGCGCCCAGAGCAGCGCCAGACTGGCCGGCGGCCAATTCCAGTCCGGGACCGCGGGCGATGTCGCGCCCGATGCCGTCCGGCTGCGCCTGGCGGGCTTTGCCGGCGGGCCTGGGTTCAGGGTGCCTGAGGATCTCGGTGGCAGGCCGCTGGTGCTCAACGTGTGGGCCTCGTGGTGCGGCCTTTACCGCTCCGAGATGCCCGCCTCCAGCAGGTCTACCTCCAAGCCAAGGACAAGGTCGCCTTCCTTGGCCTGGACAGCCGCGACGTCCAAGACGCCGCCCGCCGCTTCGCCGCCCAGACCGGCGTCACCTACCCGCTGGCCGCCGACCCCAACGGGCAGGCCGCCGCCAAGCTCGGAGTCGCCGGGTCACGGTGATGGAGGTCGACCGGCCCAACCGGCAACGGCGGCGGCGCCGCGGCAAGTCCGACCCCACCGACGCCGAGGCCGCCGCCAGCGCGGTGCTGGCCGGCGAGGCCACCGCCACCGCCAAGACCCGCAGCGGCACCGTGGAGGCCATCCGCGTGCTGCGCGTGGCCCGCACCAGCGCCGTCAAGGCCCGCACCCAGACCGCCAACCAGCTCCGCGACCTGCTGGTCACCGCGCCTGAGCAGCTCCGCGCCCAGCTGTATCCGCCGTAGGAACATCCGAACAGGGTGACACCACGCTGCGTGATCGCAGTTCGCCCAGGTGGGCGCGCATCGCCGCCGTTCTGCGCGAGCAGTGTTCCTTCGGCCCTTTTTCAGCCGTGGCATGCAGATCAGGTCGATCTGGCTCCCTGCGTCCCCGGGGAGGCCAGCCCGTGCCCGTGCTATGGAACTGGGCCGGTGCCGAAGCTCCAGAGGTTTCCTTCGAGGTCGCGGGCGCTGTATCCGCGGTAGCCGTCGCCGTAGTGGTGGGGTTCGCCGAGTAGGCTGGCGCCGGCAGCCTTCGCGCGCGCGTAGTGGGCGTCGATGTCGTCGATGACCACGTAGACCCATCCGTGGCCAATGTGGCTGCCATGCAAATCCTCAGGGCGATCCGTTTGGATCAGGGCGGTACCGTCTCCAGATCTCACAATCGCGCTGACTTCGTCAAGGACGTGGCCTTCGAATCCGAACGCTTCCGCGAGCCAGGTCAAGGCGGCGCCGACGTCGCGGTAGGTCAGCGAGGGATACACTGTGCCTCCTGGTGATCGGCTCGCGGCCAGGCGCCCGGCCCGCATTCACGCCGCTCCATCATGACTTTCGCAGCCGGTAGTGCAGGTGGGTCACCCGGTCCCCTTGGACGATCTGAGGATCGTCAAGCAGCAGCGGGGACCCGGCGTAGTCACCGAAGTACCGGACGCCTGCGCCGAACACGACCGGCACCAGATCGACCCGGATCTCGTCGATCAACCCGGCCTGGAAGGCCTGACCGGCGATGTTGCCGGGGGTTATCGAGACGTCTCTGTCGCCGGCGACGGCTTGCGCCTGGGCTATTGCGCTGTGCAGGCCGTCGGTGACGAAGGTGAACGGCGCGTCCGGGTAGGGCCAGTCGGCCGGCGGCTGATGGGTCACCACGAAGACCGCGTCGCCCACGACTGGGCGGCCGTTCCAGCCGTTGGTCAGGTCGAACAGGCGCCGGCCGATCACGTCGGCGCCGATGGCCGACCACGCGGCACGCAGATACTCGACACTGGCCGGGGATGTGTGGAAGTCGGTGCCGGTGACCTCGGCCTCTCCGTTGTAATACCAGTCGTGCAGCGGGCCGGCTTGGTCGTTGGTGTCGGCGATGAACCCGTCGAGTGACATGGAAGCCTGGGCGATCACTTTTCCCATCTCGGTACCTTCCTTTCATTGGCTTGCTCTTCCGGGTTGTGCGTTTTCTATCGGGGCGTTCGTGAAGTTGGTGTTCCGGGCTGCCGTCGTTAATGACGATCCTTTAGTAGCTGCCTCGTAGCTCGAACGTCGCGCCGATCCCTACCAATTTTGTGCTATGCAATGCGCGGAACCAGCTGCACCGGTTGGTGGCCGGCCTGGCTGCAGCTCGGCGTGTAACGGCCGTCAGTCGACCACCCTGCGCTTGATAGTGACCGGCACGGCCGGGGATCTAAGGGGCCGCCACCACCGCGTAGCGCAGGTGCGTCGCCTTTGACCCCTCGCCCACCCCGATGATCTCTAGCTGCACATGGGTCCCGCCCAAGTCCTCGAACAGCCGCGTTCCAGCGCCGAACAGCACGGGCACAAGATGCACATGAATCTCGTCGATGCGGCCGGCGCGCAACAATTGCTGGCCGATGCTGGCACTGAACACGTCGACGTCCTTGTCACCGGCGGCGGCCGCTGCTAGCTCGAGGGCCTCGATGGGACTGTTCACAAATGTGTACACGCTTCCCTCGGGTACTTGCTCGGGCGTGCCGTGGGACACGATGAACGTCGGTGTGCGAGCTTCGCCGCCCGGTCCGTCCGGACCCCACCATGGCACGGACAGGTCGTAGGTGCGCCGCCCGGCGATGCTCGCCCCCACATTGCTCACACTCTCGGCCAGGACTTCACGGCCCCGCTCGTCAGCGCCGAAAGCCCACTCGTGCAACTGCTGGCCGCCGTCTCCCATCGGCTCCTCGGGCCGGACGCCCGCCGCGGTCACATAGCTATCGAGCGACATACTGATCTCGAAAACGGTCGTCATATGCCTCCTCCTTTGTCAGTGGACCTTTCGCTGGATCAGGCCGAAGTCCTCCCCACAGCTTGAGCCGTTCATAGGCACTCCCGGCGTCAGGGCTGGTCTTCAACCGCTCCGCGTGCGGAGTGCGAAGCTCCATGAGCTGGCTCGCCCCGTGGCTGCCGTGACACACCCTTCGGTGGCGCCGGCCGCGCTCAAGCCGCGATGGGGTCTGCAGGTAATACCGTTAGGCGGCCACGGATTCATCGGTGGCACGCGCGGCGGTCGGACAGATCCCCGCGGTGGTCTTAGACTCGCCGCATGGCGGCCACCGTGGCAGGCTTCATCGCCCAGGAGCGGGCCCTGCTCGAGGGCGCCCGCGGCGGCGACGGTCATGCCTTTGGCGTGCTCGTCGGGCCTTACCGGCCCGAGCTTCACGCTCACTGCTACCGGATGCTCGGCTCGGTGCACGACGCCGACGACGCGCTCCAAGACACCCTGCTGCGCGCCTGGCGCGGGCTGTGCGGGTTCGACATCCGCCGACCGCTCCGCCCGTGGCTCTACAAGATCGCAACCAACGCCTGCCTGGATGCGATCGCCAGCCGGCCCAGGCGCTGGCTCCCGACCGACTACGGCCCCCCGGCCGGCCCAGGCGGCGATGCGCCTGCACAGCCGCTGGCGGAGCCGGTGTGGGTGGAGCCCTACCCCGACCAGCAGCTCCGGCTCGCTAGCGGCTATGCCTCGCCCGAGGCGCGCTACGAACAACGCGAGGCGGTCGAGCTGGCCTTCATCGCCGCGCTGCAGCATCTGCCCGCGCGGCAGCGCGCGGTCCTCATCCTCCGCGACGTGCTCGGATTCTCGGCCAGGGAAGTAGCCGCAGCGCTCGACACCACCCCGGCCTCGGTCAACAGCGCCCTGCAGCGCGCCCGCGAGACCGCCAAAACGCGGCTTCCCGGGCAAAGCCAGCAGTCGGCCATGCGATCGCTCGGCGACAAACGGCTCCGTGATCTTGTACAGCGGTTCACCGATGCGCTGGAGGCGGGACGAGTCGAGGCCATCGTCGCCATGCTGACGGAGGACGCCCGTTTCGCGCTGCCGCCCTACCCAGGCTGGTACCGCGGCCGCGGCGCCGTGTCCAAGTCGTGGCTCATGCCCAGCGGGCCCCCGACAGGCCTGCGGTATCTGCCGGCCCAGGCCAATGCGCAGCTGGCGCTCGGCGCCTACAAGCTCGACCCGCAGCAAGGCAGCTGGCTTCCGGCCGCCCTCGATGTGCTGTCGCTGCGGGGCGCCCGCATCGCCGCCATCACCGCCTTCCGCACCCCTCAGGTCTTCCCGCGCTTCGGCCTCCCGGACCGACTTTCCCCGTAGCCCAGTCCGCCGACCACTAAGCCCTCGCACACACGCACCGTGGCAGTCAGCTTCCCGGGACTGCCACATCGAGGCTGACACCCTGCGTGGGACAGCATGGGCTACGGGATGCGACAAGATCTACACCGACAAGGCGTCCGGCAAGCTCGCCGAGCGCCCCGAACTCGACAAGGCCATGGCCTACCTGCGCGGGGGCGATGTGTTCGTCATCACGCCCCTGTCCCGCGCGATGCGGTCGCTGAAGCACCTCCTCGCGCTCGCCGACGAGCTGCGCGGGCGCGGCGTCGGCCTGGTGGTCCTCAAGCAGCACATTGACACCACCACGCCGACCGGGCGCCTGGTCTTCCGTATCCTCGGCGCGATAGACGAGTTCCAGCGCGAGCTGATCATCGAGGGCACCCGCGAGGGCCTCGAAGCCGCCCGGGCCCGCGGGCGTACCGGGGGCCGCAAGCCCAAGTTGAACGGCCGGCAGGCCGCCACGGTGCGCCGCATGTACGAAGCCGTCCGCCCGGACGGCAAGCGGTAGCACACCGTCGCCGAGATCGCCGAGGCCGTCGGCGTGGACCGGACCACCGTCTACGACTACCTCAGGAAAGAGGGCTGACATGGCCGCCGGCCCGCAGGACGCGCCCCGGCACGCCGGGCAGGTCGTCCGCCGCGTGCTGCTCCGCCGGAACATCGTCATCGACGCAGAAACCGCGCAGCTCGTTGCCGCCGCCGTCCAGGCAGCGCTCCGGGCCGGTGCGTCCTCCCGGCCGCCGCGCCGAGGCCCGCGCGTTCCCCCCACCGACTGCGAGCCGCTGTTCTGACCCAGCCAGGCTACCGGGCTCGTTTGGGGCTGGTGACACGTTCGTTAACGGCGCCCCACCCCTAGGGTCGAGCCTGGTTACGAACCGGTCGTACGCTGCTCCGGCGGGATCGCGGCCTGGCGGACGATGCGGGCGTACTCGCTGCCCAGCACGTAGGGGCGAAGCCCCTCTAGGTCCAGCGTCCATGGCCCCCCGCTGCGCTGCGCCCAGACCTGGAACGCCTCGGCAATGTAGGCGTCGGCCTGCGCCAGCGTCCAGCCGTTGACCCGGGCCAGATACGCCCGGGCCTGCGCACCGTTGCCCTTGACGTTGGCGAACCCGATGTGCTTGACCTGATGGCAGGCCGGGCAGAGCGCGATCATCCGAACGAGCATCTGCACGCGAGTCCGGTCGTCGTAGTGCCACACCTCGTGACACTCCACCGGATGCTCGGGGCCTCGGCCGCCGCAGACCTCGCAGCGGTAGTCGGCCTGGCGGTAGACCTGCCGGCGGATGCGATCCCAGCCCAGCTCATCGGTCAGCACACGAACGTTGTTGTACCAGCTCGTCTTGGGCACCAGCTCGATCGCCAGCCGGGCCGGCGGCACCACCACCGGCGGCCGAGGCGGTAGCGCAGGCGCAGGTCTGCGGGCAGCACGGCGGCGGCCGGTGGGGATCAGCCGGTTCAGTCCGCGCCGTCGGGGCCGGCTGTCGAGCACACTGCCCGGTTCGGGTTGCCGCTCCCCCGTCGCGGCCATCCACCCGTCAGCAAACGCCAACGCCCGATCGATCGCCGCAGCGTCAAGCTCCCCGAGCCTGCTCGGCCCGAAGCGACGGCGGGCCTCCTCAGCGCTGATCGCGCGAACGTAGGACCCTGAGCCGAAGGTCAGGGTGTCACCAACCCGGCTGCCGAAGTCGTCGGGCAGCTCGTCATCCTCGCCAAGTTGGCGGGGCAGCTCGTCACGCGCCATGTTGCAATCCCCTGCTCCGCTCCGGCCCCAGAGCCAGGCACACCTGCCAAGAGTCTAGCTTTGCGTTCCGACAGCCCCGCCAGGTCGTCCACACCCGCTCGTTGCGGCTAACAGCTTGTGACGGAACCATCTGTCTCTTTTGGGGCGCCACGGTCGCTGTACCGGTTCCGACACCATCGCCCTGTACGAGAAACTCCGCACGTCCCGCCCGGCTCGGTCGTTTGGGACTTCGGACAGGGCCGCGGCCGGATCGAGGTTGCTGGACGGCTACGGCCGCACGGACCGCGGGCGTCTGACTGAGTAGCAGACGATGAGGCACGCGTTGACGTGCCGAGCTTCCTCCTCCAGGCGGGGGTGGAAAGGGTGGGTGCGGACCGGCTGCAGCCGGTTATGGCTCGATGGTGACTGGTCGGCCGGTGGCGGTCTGCCACAGCGCGGTCAGGGTGGCCCAGCCTGGGGTTGGCACCGCGGCGGCGGGCGAGTAGCCGGGCGCGTGGGGTGGGATGCGCACCCGCAGCGCCCCTGGGACGATCCGGAACCGGATCGGCGGGTCCAGCAGCAGCGCCTCCCCGTCGATGCCGACCTCCACCGGCTGGCCCGATCGCACTTCGAAGCAGGTGCCGGTCCACTCCACCCAGCCACCAGGGCGACGGGGCCGCGCGGAGGCCTGCATTCGCGCGAACCTGGCGGCCTCGCTGGGGGACTGGAACCTGGCGGCGACGATGCCAAGGGTGCCGGCGTCGATGCGCCGCCGGGACCCAAAGCCCTCGGGGTGACCCAGCTCATACCGGTTGTTGGAGACCAAGATGAGATGGACCGATTCATGTTCCGTCCCGTCAGGCCCGGTGAACCGCAGGTCAAACGGTGCGGCGTGCGGGCCGAGCATCCCCGGCAGCATGTCAAGGGCGGTGCCGGCCTTGCGGTCGCGGTAGGCGGGTGACTGCACAATCTTCGCGTACAGGCCCATGGTGGCGTTGTTGACGAACACCCGGTCGTCGACCAGGCCCAGGTCGATGCGCCGCTCCACCGCCGCCCCGAACGCCTCCAGGGCCCCGACCACGTCGTCGCGGTCCAGCCCCAGATCCATGGCCAGATGGTTGCGGGTCCCCGCCGGCACACAGACGAACCCCACGCCGCGGTGGGCGGCCACACCGGCCACCAGGGCCTGGGAGCCGTCCCCACCGGCCATGCCGAGCACGTCCGCGCCGCGATCAACGGCCTGCTGGGCAAGCCGGCGCAGGTCATCGCCGGGCGTCAGCACGATCGGCTCGATGCCACGCCGCTTGGCCTCCTCGACCAGGTGGAACCGCTCGACCTTCCCGCCGCCGGACTTGGGGTTCATGAGCAGGACCGGCTGGGTGGCCGGCCCCACGGCGACCCCGGGGATCGGGCCGCTCTTGAGCGACCTGAGGTCCCGTCCGAGCGCATAGCGGGTCACCACCCCGGCAAGCACCAGCAGGGCGATCAGGAGCAGCAGCTGGCTCAGCCGGCCGTATGCCACCACCAGCGCCAGCGGCCCAACCAGCGCCAGCACCGCCACCACCGCCGCCACCAGCCGGCGCGCGCCGGTTCGGGTGAGCGCATAGGCGGCCGCGGCGATCGCCACCCCCAGGCCCACGATCGCCACGCCCAGCACCAGCGGACGCTGGACAACGCTCACCACGACCACCGCCAGCACGGCGACCACCGCGGCCAGGGCCACGACCGCGCTCATCCTGCGTGCTGGGCTCACCGACTGCACCTGCCACCTCCCGAACTGAACCTACAATCCTGGCATGGCACAGCAGGTCGGCAAGCAGCACGAGACCGTCGGGGACGCGCTGGCGCGGCGAGTCGAGGCTCGGCGGGGTCCGGCATCCCGCTGGGCCGAGGCGTTGCGGGAACTGGGGGCGGTCGACCGGGCGGTGTACGAGGCCGTGGCTCGCACCCCCACCGCGGAGCTGGACGGCCCCATCCGCCGGCTCTCGGACGCTGCCAACTATTCGCGCCTGTGGCTTGGCATCGCCGCCGCGATCGCCCTGCTTGGCGGCGGGCGCGGGCGCCGGGCGGCGCTGGAGGGGGTGGTGGCGATCGGGGTGACCTCGGCGACCGTCAACCTCGGTGTCAAGCCCCTTGCCCGTCGGCGGCGTCCCGATCGCGTCGGCCCCGACCTGTTTGCGGCCCGCCACGTGCGGATGCCAGAGTCCACCTCGTTCCCCTCCGGGCATGCCGCGTCGGCGTTCGCGTTCGCCTACGCCATCGGCCGGCACCTGCCGGGGCTGGCCGTGCCCATCCGACTGCTGGCGGGTGGGGTCGCCTACTCGCGCGTCCACACCGGCGTGCACTACCCGGGCGATGTGGTGATCGGCTCTATCCTGGGGGCCGGAACCGCAGCAATGGTCGCGGCGGCCTGCGACCGGTTCCCTAACCATCGGAGCGGCCGCGCCGCTGCTCGCCTGTCGCCGGACGGAACCCTGACAGGATCGGTGGATACGGCTCCCAGCGGCGCGACTACCAGGCTTCGATGCTGCCTCCGCTGACCCGCCCAGCCGCCACCGCCCAACCGCCTACCGCCCAACTGGAGGGCGTCGCGTCGTTCTGCCGATCGGGAGTCCGGCTGGGTGCCTCGTCGGACGGCCCGGGAATCAGCGGAGCAGTCCGGCGATGAGGTTGACCGAACCCCCCACGATCACCACCCCAAACAGGTACGACAACAAGGCATGGGCCAGCACGGTGCGCCGGATCCGGCGATCCCGCAGCGTGGTGTCGGACACCTGGTAGGTCATACCGATGGTGAAGGCGACGTAAGCGAAGTCCCGATAGGTTGGCCGCTGCCGCCCGTCCTCCTCGTCAAAGGCGATCCCCGCGGCCCTCGATCTAAAGTCCAGGTCGGCGTAGCGCAGCGTGTAGACGGTGTTGACCACGGTCCACGACAGCACCACGGTCAGCACCGCCACGCCGATCAGCAGCACCCGCGGTGCGCCGTTGTCTCGCCCCGCAAGGATGAGGGCGTAGCCGACCCCCAGGAGGCTGGCGGCGCTGGCCCCCACCAGCAGCACCCTGGCGGAGCCGCTGGTCTCGTCCTCCCGCGTGGCCAGCTGCTGGGTGCGCGCGCCGTCCGCCCAGACAATGATCGGCCACACGGTCAGCAGGAAGGCGAATGCGGCCGCGTCCCAGCCCAGGACCACCGCCAGTCCCCACGTCACGAACCACAGGAGCACTAGGGCGACGATCAGCCCAGTGGAGGCCACGACGGCGGCGCGCCGCATGGCAGGGGCGTGCCAGCCCACCCACCGGTGGTACAGGGTCGGCGGCGGGACGGTGGTCATCGTGGGAGTCTTGCCGATCGCATCGCCGCACGCCACCGCCCTGCTCGTCGGTAGCGTCTCCGCCGCTATGATCCCTCGTTGACGCGGAAGCTGATCGTAGAAGAACGCCGAGGCTACTTCGCGTTGGGCACTCCTCGCTCAACCAGCATTACGGACAGAGCTTCTGGCGCCTGCTTGGGTGAACGCCCGGAACGTCCAGGAGATCACCTTGAGAGATCAGGGAGATCGCGGACTTCCTGCGTGATCCCGGTCGTATCGTCGGCTGGGGCCGTCGAGCCGAGCAGCCGGTGGGTCGCTTGCGGCTGCCGGGGGTGGCCCGGCCGGAGGGCCTGTGGGGTGCTTCACAGGCGCATTGGGGCGTGCCAGACTGGGGTCTTCGTAGCCAAGGTCTCGCCGTCATGACCGACCCGCTCGAGATCCGGCTTCTGGGCCCATTCGAGGTCTTCGTCGGTGGTTGCCCCGCAGAGGTGACCGGCCCCAAGCGGCACGCGCTGCTGGCGCTGCTGGCCTTACGCGGCGGTCGCATGGTCCCGGTCGAGGTGCTGGTCGACGCCTTGTGGGGAGCGCAGGTCCCAGTGGCGCCGCGCAACGCCCTGCAGCACCACGTTTCGCGGCTGCGCGCCGCGCTGGGAGCCGAGTCGATCGTTGCCCCCCCGGACGGGTACGCGCTGGCGGGTGCCACCGTCGACGCGTTGCGGTTCGAGGAGCTGCTGGTCAGGGCCCGCAGCGCCGTGCGGGCGGGTGACGCCGGCCAGGCCGCCGAGCTGGTCGCCCGCGCGCTGGCGCTGTGGCGCGGGCGGCCGCTGCAGGGCCTGCCGGACAGCCCGTGGGCCGGCGCGGAGGCCGCCCGCCTGGAGGCTCTGCGCGCCGACGCGCTGGAGGAGCAGTTCGAGGCGGCGCTGGCGCTGGGGGAGCACACCGAGCTGGTTGCCCAGATCCGCCGGACGCTGGAGGCGCATCCGTTCCGGGAGCGGCTGTGGGGACAGCTGATGCTGGCGCTGTATCGCAGCGGCCGGCAGGCGGAGGCGCTGGAGACCTTTCGGCAGGCCCGGGGGGTGCTGGCCGAGCAGCTGGGGGTCGAGCCGGGGCCGGGGCTGCAGCGGCTGCAGGCGGCGATCCTGGCCCACGACCCGGCACTGGCCAGCGTTCCCGTGGCCGCAGTGCCGCGGGGACGTCTGCCGGCGCCGGTAACCTCGTTTGTGGGCCGCCAGCAGGCGCTGGCGAGGGTGGTCGAGCTGGTTGGGGGGCACCGGCTGGTGACCCTGATCGGTCCGCCTGGGGTCGGCAAGAGCCGGCTTGCGCTGGAGGCGGCGCGGGCGGTGGAGCACGACTTCGCCGACGGGGTCTGGTTTGTCGAGCTTGCGCGTGCCGGGCGGCCCGCCGACGTGGCGCGGGTGGTGGCGCGCACGCTGGACGCGCGCGGTCCGACGTCAAGCCGCGACCCGCTGGCGCGCGTGGTCCAACGCCTGCGCCAGGCCAACGTCCTGCTGGTCTTGGACGCTTGCGAACCGGTGGTGGACGAGGCGGCGCGGATGGCCGTGGGCGTGCTGGCCCAATGTCCTGGTGTGCGCGTGCTGGCGACCAGCCGGGAGGTGCTGCACCTGGAGGGGGAGGTCCGGTTTGTCGTGGCGCCGCTGGCGGTCCCGGCCCAGGGCGCCGACGCGCACGAGCTGGCGGCCTGGGAGTCGGTGCGGCTGTTTACCGATCGGGCGTGGGCATCACGGCCAGGGCTGCCGCTGACAGCGGACAACATCTCCCTGGCAGCGGAGGTCTGCCGGCGGCTGGACGGACTGCCACTGGCGATCGAGCTGGCCGCCGCGCGCGTCAGCGTCCTCGGGCTGCGCGAGATCCTTTCAGCGCTCGAGAGTCGGTGGCCGCTGTTTGTCGAGGCCCGAGACCGCCAGGCTATCCCCCAGCGCTACCTGCGCACGGTCGTGGCCTGGAGCCATGACCTGCTGCACGCCGACGAGAAGGCGCTGCTACACCAGCTGGCGGTGTTCCGCGGCGGCGCGCCACTGTCGGCAGTGGTCGCCACCGCCGCTCGCAGCCAGCTGGATGCGGCCAGGGTGACCCAGCTGCTGGGCGCGCTGGTTGACAAGTCGATCCTCACGGCGTCGTTCCCAGATGGTGGGGCGCGCTATGACCTGCTCGACACCGTCCGCGAGTACGCCGTCGAGCAGCTCGCCAAGGCCGGCAGCCTCACCCCCGCGCGCAAGGCGCACGCGGACTACTTCGCGACGCTCGCCGAGGCGGCGCGGACGGGGCTACGCCGGTCCGAGTGGCTGGCCTGGATGAAACGGCTCGAGCTGGAGCACGACAACCTCTGGGCTGCCCTCACCTATGCGCGCGACGCGCCAGATCCGCTCGTCGCGGCCCGCCTGGGCGTGGGGCTGGGGTGGTACTTCGGCACGGCCGGCCGCGTCTCGGAGGGGCGTGCGTTCATCGAAGCCGCGCTGGAGTCGGCGGACGCTGCACCACTCCCGCTGCGCGTTGAGCTGCTCGCGTACATCTGCTACCTCGCGACCGAAGAGGACGATCTCGAGGCTGCGGTCGAGGCGGGGAAGCGCGGCCTCGCGCTCGTAGCGAAGAGCGATGCTCCGTGGGAAACCGCGATGCTCAAGCTGGCGCTCGCGTTCGCGTGCGATCGCGCCGGGCCGCTCGAGCGCGCGGTCGCCCTCGCCGACGAAGCGCGCCGCGCGTTCGACGAGTTAGGGGACACATGGGGAGCCGCATCGTCGGCCGTTACCGGCGCGGTCGGCGCGCTCCGGCGAGGGGACCTTGCGGCAACTTCGGCGCTCGTCGCCGAAGCCGTTCGCCTCCATGCCGACTACGAGGTCGGAGCTGTGCCGGCGGCGCTGCTCGAGGCCTTGTTGGCAGAGCGGCGCGGCGACGCGGAGGCGGCGGCCGCCGCGTACCGCCGGGCGCTCGAGCTTTCCGAACGCGCCGGCTTCGCCGATCACGCTTCGTTCGCGCTCTCGGGCCTCGGTTCGGTCGCCTTCGCGAACGCGAACTTCGACGAGGCCGAAGCGCAGTATCGCCGCGCGCTGGCGGTTGCCGACGCGGCGTCGGCGTCATGGCTGGTCGCACACGTGAAGGCGAGGCTCGCGCAGGTCGGCGCCGCAGTCGGCGACGCCGAGTCCGCCGCGACCCTCTATCGCAGTGTGGTTGCCTGGTCCAGAGAGCCGCGGCGACACGACGCGCGCGAAGCGCTCTTCATCGCGTTGGTCGGCAGCCCGGCCACGGCCGCACTCGTCGGCCTCGCCGAGCTTGCGGACGCGCGCGGCGACGGTGCGGCCGCCGACGAGCTGCGCGCCGAGGCAGGGCTCGCTCCCGCCTGAGCGCGAGTTAGCGCCGCGTCGCGTCACCGCTTCGGTGTGGATCCGCTCATCTCCTCGCGCATGGCGAGGATTACGCCCGACGGCGCCCTCTGTCGTCTATGCCAGCACCCGTCATCCATTATGGGCAGCAGCACTGCTGCGATGCCTGCTAGTCCTGCGCGCGCTTTGTTTGGGAGGCGGTCGCCTGGCGTGGCGCCCGAGGCATCCCCCTTCGGGTCCGGCGGTTCAGACCCCGGAGATGGATCTCGGCCAAGGGTGCTGCCTTCGCATGGCCGGAGTTGATCGCGAAGTGGAAGAGGGTGCGCGCTCGGGCGGCGTCCCCCGCCGCCACCGCCGCTCATACAGCAGACCGAGCTCAACGGCGGCGAGGGGGCAGCAGCTCGATGGCCCGAGCGGAGGAGGCGCGCGCCGGCTACGGCACAGCCGGAGACCATTGGGGCGTCGCGGTGAGCAGCCTCGTACGGGCCCAAGGTGCCATCCACGCGGGAGAGGTCTCCACCGTCGCAATCATGACGGCCGAGATCCTCCGGCACTCCGAGGCCATCAGGTACGACGTCTTTGTGGTTCCCGCGATGCTGCTGGAGGCCTGGGTTGCTGAGCGGCGAAACGAACCTGGTGCCGCGGAGGACGCCTACCGGCGCGCGCTCGAGCTCGCCGGGCGAATTGGCTTTGCCGACCACGTCTCCTTCGCCCTGGTCCGACTCGGCTCGAACGCGCTCGCGCGGGGACACGGGCCAGGCCGAGGAGCTCTGTCGGCGGGCGCTGGCCATGACCGAGGTGGCCTCGACGTCGTGCCTCGCCGCGCATGCGCGGGTGCAGCTCGCCCGCGTCCTGGAGGCGGCCGGCGACGCGGACACCACCGAGACGCTGTACAGGAGCGTCATCGAGTGGTCGCAGACGCCGCGGCCGCGCCAAGTTCGTGAGTCGCTCTTCGTCGGGCTCGCTGGCAGCCCCGGGGCGGCGGCGCTGCGAGGCCTGGCGCGTCTTGCGGCAGCCCGCGGGGACGGCGAAGCCGCCGACGACCTGCATGCCCGCGCCGCCGCGATGGCGGAGCGCGACCGCGCCTCGCCCGACGCGCTGCGAGGGGCGGCTGCAGCGACCTAACCGCGTGGCAGTGCGGTAGCAGCGCCTCGCCAGCGTCCAATCTCTCGGCTGGCGCTCCCCACACAAAGCACCAGCCCCCGGGGCACACCGGGCTCATGGCTTGGCGGCCCCCTCCCGGCATGCTGCGGCAACGGCCCAGGGTCCCACCGAAGTTGGGGCCAATGACTCCTTCGGGGGGCGCGCCAACCTGGCAGCATCTGCGCGTCGGCCGGCAGGCACAAGGCACGCCAGGCCAACCTGGCAGAAACAGACCATGCACTGGCCCGGGTTGTCGGTTCGACCGGGAGGAGGCGATGCGGATCCAGCGGCCACCCTGGGGTGTAGCCGGGCCGCCGGTCGCGGCGGCCTGGACTCCCGCTCCGTCGGCTGACGGCCATCCAAGAGGGACGCTCGTGGCGGCGCGGCATGGTTGCCGGCCCGACCACGACGGACGATCCGATCAGCCGACGGAGCGTTGCCGTTGCGCGTGCAGTACCCACAGCCGAACCCGGTCGAGGTCCTGGGGAAGGCCAAGCTGTGGCAGAAGCAGCGCTGACGTGTCGCCACAACTCGAGGACAGGACACTCTAAGCGAAGGAGATGACGTTCGGGAGCAAACGCCGCGAAAGGACGAACAGCACCAGCGAGCCAACTCGGACTATCAGCTCGTTCTTGGCACTGTTCCACGGCTCCTGCGTTATGGCGGCCGCTGCTGCCTCTTAGCCAGGATCTCAGGACCGCCCCTGCCACAGCGGGCGTCGCCGGGTCCTTGATCTCGGGGACACGCGGCAGCGAGGCCGGTGCTCGTGGCAGCCGCCTGGCAGCCGAGCATCGTAGCGTCGTCGCGATGGCACAGAACCACGACCCAGGCGGGGCCTTATGGCACAGGACTACGACACAGGTGGGACCTTTTCGTCCTTTCTGGGCACGCCCGACGCGGGGACGCTCTTCGGGCAGACGATGGGGCTGGCCATGGCGCCGTTGCTGGCCGCATCGATCTTCCTCGGCATCCTCAACGTCTTCCAGTTCCTCCTGGCTCTTCGGACGGAGGCGCCGTTGATGGCTCAGACCGAGCCACGGACGCGCCGATCCTAATTACAGGAAGGAATGACCCATGATGACGAATGTGGGCGGCAACGTCGCTGCCCCTGCCCGCATCACCGTCCGGATACCCCACGCGCTCACTGCGTTAGCCGCCGGAACCCATGGCAAGCTCACGTTGCTGCTAGGGGATGCTCGATGAGCTCGGTTGCGCTCACCGTGCCCGCGTCCGTTGTGGCTGCGGGGTCCGCGCTCCGCGACCGCAGGCGCTGGTTGTTGGCTCCTGGTCTTGGAGACTGGGTCATCGTGGAGTTCGCCGCCGCCGATGACGTCCGGTCGGGGATGGCGCGTGTGGCGGCGATGCTGCGACGCGGCGGGGGCGCCGGCAGGGTGGAGTGGTGGAGTCCCCCCAACAACGGCGGCTCGCTGCGGCTGGAGGTAGCCGACGGAGCCGGTAGCGGTCGGAGGGTTGTCGTTCCCGTCGGACCTGCCGGCGTGGTGGTCGTGGTCGGCGGCAACGGCCTGCAGCTCAGGGCGGCCGTGAGCCGCCTCGCGCCGGTGCTGCGGCGCCGGTGGACCGAGGAGCGGTTGGCCCAGCAGGCCGTGCAGCTCGCGCGGCGAAACCAGGCGCTGGAGGACTTCGCGACGCTGGTGGCCCACGAGCTGAAGACGCCGCTGCAGCTTGCACACCTACAGCACGACCCCTTGGTGGAGGTGGACAGGGCGCTGGAGCTGGTCGACGCGCTGCTGGAGGCCGCTCGAGCCGAGTCGGCCGCTCAAGCCTGCGCTTCGGCAGCCGACTGCCTGGATGAGGCGCTGCGCGATCGCGATCTGGGGCCGATCACGGTCGAGGTCACCGCCGACCTGCCGCAGGAGGCTCCGCTGCCGGCGATGGCGCTGCGGGTCATCCTGCGCAACCTGGTCGCCAATGCGGTTGCGGCAGGCGCACGGCACATCCATGTCGGGGCGGTCGCGTCGGCCGCTTCGTGGGTGCTGGTGGTGGACGACGACGGGGTCGGCGTGGCGGAGACCGGTGGGTACGCCGGTGGCAGCCGTCTGGGCCTGAGCCTATGCCGCCGGCTGGCCAGCCGGTTCGGCGGCACGCTGGAGCTCGCGCCCCGTGCGGTGGGCGGCACGCGCGCCAGCGTCGTGGTTGACAGGAGCCGATGATGATCAGCGTCCTGATCGTCGACGACCACGCGCTGTTCCGGGCGGCCCTGCGCTGCCGTCTGGAGCTCGAGCACGACATCACCCCGGTTGGTGAGGCCGCCACGGCCGAGCAGGCGGTCGTCAAGGCCCGTGCGCTGCAGCCCAAGCTGGTGCTGCTGGACCTGCTCCTGCCAGGAAAGAGCGGCTATGAGGCGATTCCGGAGCTGGTCAAGGTCTCGCCGCGGTCGAAGGTGCTGGCCATCTCCTCGCAGGCCGCCCCCAGCTCCGTGCGTCAGGCGCTGTCCGCGGGAGCCGCCGGGTATGTCCCCAAGCGCGCGTCCGACCAGGAGCTGGTGGCCGCCATCCGGCGGGTGGCGGCCGGCGAGGGCTACGTCGACCCTGACCTGGGCGCCAAGCTGGTGGTGGCTGATGGGTCGCCGGCGCTGGAGCCCCTGTCCGAGCGGGAGCGCGACATCCTCCAGTTGCTCGCGCTGGGGTACACCAATCAGGAGATCGGCAGGAGACGCTTCATTTCGGTGCGCACCGTGGACGCTCATCGCGCGCACATCATGCGGAAGCTCGGGCTCGAGACGCGCGCCGAGCTGGTGCTGTTCGCACTGGCCAATGGGTTGATCGGGCCGAGCTGACCCGGCCCGGGCGCGCGCTGTGGCGGGCCCGCTGCTCACCCAGAGAGTTGCCCACCGTCGCCGCACCGGGCAGCGCCCGGCGCTCTAGGCCGCCGGGCGGAGCAGCTCGAGGGCGCGGGTGGTAGCCCGCTCGAGGTCACTGGCCTGTAGCGGCGGTCCCTGACCGATGACATCGACGAGCTGCCGCGCGGTCGCCACCGTGATGCCCTCCACCGACAGGCGGCCCAGCGGCCAGCCGCCGGGGACGCACAGCAGTGGCCGGACGGGGAGCAACACGCCGTCGGCCAGCGTGTCGGCGATGGCTGCCGCCTGCCAGCGCAGCTCCGGCAGCGGACCCGCCGTGGCGCCCCGTACATGCCATGGCGATGGCGCCTTGTGCAGCGGTGGCGGCTGGGCACGCCGCCAGGACTGGATGACCCAGACGCCGGTCGGGCCGACCACCAGGTGCTCGAGGCTGGCCGGCCAGCCCGGCAGGGTGACGTCATGCAGCACCAGGTCGCCCCGCTGCTCCAGGGGCCGCAGCACGCTGGCCGTGCGGCGCTGCGTCGCGGCCTGCCGACGCCAGGCGCTGGCACTGGCCGAGGGGCGGAAGCGCAGCCGCCACCCGGCGGCCAGCACCGCCACCAGGGCCATGGGCCAGGCCAGCCAGGCGCCCACGGTCAGGCCGACCAGCAGGCCGCCGCCGACGGCCGCCCCGAGCACCGCCCCCGCTCGCCACCACCAGCCGTGCCGCCAGACCTGGAGCTCCTCTTGGCGGCGGCGCTGGTAGGCGGCCTGGGCAGAGGCGCCGGGGCGGCTGCCGCGCGGGTCCTGGATGGGGCGAACCGGCAGGACTCTTCCGGTGGATGCCGTCCAGATCTCCTCTGCCAGCTCATACACCCGCTCCGAGCTTAGCCGGCGGACCGTCAGCCCCACGCAGTTCACATCGGGCCGGTCGCAGCGGCAGGCTCGGTCGTCCTCGCGGTGCTTGCCAGCCATCTGGGGCCTCCTCCCCGCAGCCAGGCCGGCGCGTCCACGGCATCCCTGCCCTCGCCGATTACGCGCCGACGCCTCCGCCGGGCCGCGTCCAGGGCGCCACGGACGCCAGCGACCGTGCCGCCGCGGTCGCGCGCCCGGCGCTCAGTACTCCACGACGATCCGGTCCTCGACGGCGGTGACGCCGGGCGCCGCCCACGCCGCCACGACCGCGGCGTCGTGCTCCCCCCACGAGCCGACCGCCCCGCTCAGCATGACCATGCTGCCGTGCGTGTTTACCCTCAGGCCTTCGGCGTCCAGTTTCGCGTCGCGCTGGAGTGCCTGCTCGATCGCCTGCTTGACGTCGCCGGCCTTCGGCTCGCGGTTGGTCAGGGTGATCTGGTCGTCCACGTCGACCACGCCGGGCACGTTCCCGGCGACGAACTCGGCCTCCTCGCGCTGGTACTGCCATGCCGCTGTGCCGGTGAGCGTGACCAGGCCGTCGTCGGCCCTGGCATCGATCGTCTTGGGGATCAGGCCGTCCAGTGCCATGGCCTGCAGCACGGCGCCGCGCAGGTCGGCGTCCTGCCGACCGTACTCGTCAAGCATCCGCACCTGGAGCCGGTTGTCCACCGACGTGACGCCGTACACGCGCTCGGCTGCCTTCTGCGCCTCGCGCTTCTCGCGGAAGCTGCCCACGGTTCCGCGCAGCGTGACCTCACCGTCGTTTGCCGACACGACGATTGGAGCGCTGTCGACCTTGGGATCCCAGAACAGCTCGTCGCTCACCCAACCTTGGAGCTCATCATTGGTCATGGTCGAGCTCCTTTCGTGGTTTGCCGCGTGGTTGGTCGTGTCCAGGCTCTGCCGGCTGGTTGTCCGCTCATGGTCTGGGAGGTTTCGGCCGCCTGGCATCGGTGCGATCACCGACCCGCTGCGGAAAGGACCTGAAACCGCGACCCGCGGCGACCCCTCTCCGTCGATGCCGACAGTCACCACGTGCCCAGCGCAGCAACCGCCAACTCAACGCGGCCGTGCCGGCTCTGCGGGCGCGGTTACTACGACCTCGATCCCGGCCGGGCTGAGGACAACCAGGCGCACTCGGCGAGCGCTCGCCGAATCGCTGCGACCTTTGATGTGTAAATTCCGCAACGGGCGGTCTCGCCACGATTCGCGCTCATGGGAGTTCACCTGAGCATATCCACTAGCTCCCTTACGATGATGGCCCCGGCCGCCTCGATGAGCGCGAGATGGGAGAAGGCCTGCGGAAAGTTCCCGAGGTGGCGGCCGGTGTCGACGTCCAGTTCCTCGGCGTACAGCCCCAGCGGGGAAGCCTCACGCAGCAGCCGCTCCATCAGGTCGCGGGCGCGCTGGTCCTCGCCGACGATCACCAGGCCCGACACCAGCCAGAACGAGCAGATGAGGAACGTGCCCTCCTTGCCGGACAGGCCGTCGTCGGTCTCGTCGGTGCGGTAGCGCAGCACAAAGCCGCGCTCGGTCAGCTCGTCAGCGATCGTCAGCACGGTGTTGCGCATGCGCTCGTCGTCGCCTGGCAGGAACCCGAACATCGCCGCCAGCAGGGTCGAGGCGTCCAGCGCGTCGGTCTCGTAGTGCTGGCGCAGCACGCCACGGCCGCTGACCCCGTGGGCCAGGATGTCGGCGCGGATCTCCTCAGCAGTGGCGCGCCAGGTCGCGCGCAGGTCCGGGTCGCCGCGGATCTCGGCCAGCTTGGCGGCGCGGTCCAGGCCGATCCAGCACATCAGCTTGGAGGACACGTAGTGCTGCGGCTTGCCGCGGGCCTCCCAGATGCCCTGGTCAGGCTCGCGCCAGATGCGGGTGGCGCACTCGGCCTGTGCCTGGACGATCGGCCACAACCGCCGGGGCAGGCGCTGGCTGCGGAGGGTGTGCAGCAGGATGGAGTCCAGCACCGCGCCGTAGACGTCGTTCTGGCGCTGGTCGAAGGCGCCGTTGCCGATCCGCACCGGACGCGCGCCGGCGTAGCCGGACAGGTCGTCCCGGGTCGACTCGCTGAGGTCGCGCCGGCCGTCGATGCCGTACATGATCTGCAGGCCGCCGTCCTGGTTGGGCTCCAGGTCGGCCACGAACTGCATGAACTCGTCGGCCTCCCAGTCCAGGTCGAGGAAGTGCAGCGCCTGCAGCGTGAAGGTCGTGTCGCGGATCCAGGTGTAGCGGTAGTCCCAGTTGCGCTCGCCTCCGGGGGTCTCGGGCAGCGAGGTGGTCAGCGCGGCCACGGTCGCGCCGGTCGGCATGTAGGTCAGGCCCTTGATGGCCAGGGCCGAGCGCCGGATCGGCTCGCCCAAGCGGTGGTCGGGGAATTTGGCCCTGCCGAGCCAACCGCGCCAGAAGCGGACGGTGGCGTCCAGGCGAGCGCTGGCCTCCTCGACGTCGCCGGGCAGGGCAAGGCCGGAAGCCCACGACAGCGCGCAGTACAGCCGCTCCCCCTCCCTCAGGACGTGCCGGGCGCGGATACGATTGCCCTCGATCCCCAGCTCCATGTCGGTCTGCAGCCGCATCGTCTGGCCCGCACCGCTGGCGTCGGCGGTGTGGCGGCTGCCATCGACCAGCGTCCAGGTGGCCGCGGAGCGGCCGTAGTCGAACACTGGCTCGCAGACCAGGTCGATCTCGGCCTGACCGTCGATGCAGGTGACCGTTCGCACCAACAAGTGGTCGGCGTCGTCGTCGGCCGGCGGCCGGGTGTGCGGCGTCATCTGGTCCTCGCCCTGCCGGGGCCCCATCGTCAATCCGTCACGCACCACCACCCACCCGGACGGGGTCTGCCACGTCGTCTCCAGCACGTTGGTTCCGGACTCGTAGTCCCGCGAGGCTGGGACGTTGATGCCGAACGGCCCCAGCCGGAACGCGCCGGCCTCGCGGTCCAGCAGGCCGCCGAACACGCTGGGCCCGTCAAACCGCGGCACGCACAGCCAGTCGACCGCCCCGTCGGGCGCGACCAGCGCGCCGGTGTGGCAGTCCGACAGGAACCCGTAGTCGGCGATCGGGGGGAAAGAAGACCGCATCGCCGCGCTCTGCCGCTGGTCCGGGCTCGCGCTGCCCGGCGACGCCTTGGCACCCACTCCCGGGCGCTCGGCCTTCGCCGTGCTCATGTCGTCACCCCCCGGTCGTGTCCAGGCTCTGCCGGCTGGTTGCCCGCTCATGGTCTGGGAGGTCGCGGCCGCCTGGCATCGGTGCGATCACCGATCCGCTGCGGAAAGGACCTGAAACGAAACGGTGATCGGCAGGTCCTGCTCAGTCATCTGCCGCTCCCTTCGTCCGGTGCCTCCCCGCTACGGCCACGTCCCGCGCCGAGCAATCTCGGCGAACGCTCGCAGTACCGTCGCACCGATCTGGTTGGGCCGCTTCACCCCGACAGGGTGATTCCCCCATCAACCATTCGGTGTGCAGCCTCGCCCGCCCAGTCGTCGAGCAGCACCACCCAAGCCAGAACCGACAGCCACGGCACCGGAGCCGGTTGGTCCTCGTCGGCCGGTGCCTGCCCTTCCCAATCGTGCAGCTCCCGAAGGGCTCGCTCCCGCAGCTTCCGCGCATGCTGAGCATGCTCGCGGGCGTGGCGGCCGAGAGTGTCCGTGGCTGACTACTGATTCTGGATGGTCCACGGCCCTAGCACGGCCCGCATGAGTGATTCACCGTGTTCCCGTGAGCCTCCGACGTGTGGTCAGTGCAGCTGCACCTCGAGCAGGACGATCACCACGCCAAAGGCGCCGTAGACTAGCCCTGTGAGCAGCGCCGCCGGCCACGGTTGTCCGCGTTTGCGTCCTACGTCGATGCCCCATCCGATCAGCTGGACGACGCCGTTCCAGAGCGCCAGGCCTACCGCGAGAGCCTCCTGCAGCACGCCCAATGCACCAAGCAGCAGGAACAAGATGGACAACGCCGGAGCGACCAGCATCGACAGCTCCTGGACCATGATGGAGGCTAGGAGCATCGGGTCGGCCCTGGCGTGGCCGAGCCCATGGCCGAGGAAGTCGGCGTACACGTGGGCGAGCCAGAAGATCAGCAGGGTGGCAAGGGTGGCCTCCAGGATGAGCGCTGCGGACTTGTGCCCGCCAGCGGTGGTCGCGATCGTCGCGCTGGCGACGATCGTGCCGTAGATCGCCCCCCGGGGGTTGGCGGCGAGGATCCTCGCCAGCCGGCGTGACCCGCGTATGTCTGGCTTGGCGGCGCCTTGCATGCGGCAACGCTACTGAGCCAGGCCCAGGGTGTCACGAGGCCGTACGGGCCTGGCCGCGTCTTCGGGACCGTCGTCGGCTGACCACCCGACTGCGTTTCAGGTCCTTTCCGCAGCGGATCGGTGATCGCACCGATGCCAGGCGGCCGCGACCTCCCAGACCATGAGCGGGCAACCAGCCGGCAGAGCCTGGACACGACCAACCACGCGGCAAACCACGAAAGGAGCTCGACAATTTGTGGCTGGTGAGCCCGGGCGGGCCAGGGATCACACAAGTGCGATCGCGCTCGCCTGGGGCGGATGGTCTTGGCATGGGCAACCCGTCCGCAGACAAGCAGCTCAGACGGCGATCGGCGCAGTAAAGGGAGGAAGTATGGACTTCTCCGCAAAACTGGACCAGTTGCAGCAGCGCGTCGCGGCGGCCAAGTCGGCGGTGCAGGCCGCCGCCAGCGAGTCGCGTGAGCGGCTACGCCAGCGCATCGACCAGGCCCAGGCCGACCTGGACCAGGCCGGCAAGGACACCCAGCAGCAGGCCGACCAGACCGCCGACCGCGCCCAGAGCAGGTGGGCGCAGATGAAGGCCGACGCCGCCGCCAAGCGCGACGACGTCAAGGCCAAGATCGACAAGCGCACTCGACAGCTGGACGCCCGTGAGGCCGCCGACGAAGCGGACTGGGCAGAAGCCGACGCCGCCGACGCCGTCGACTACGCCGCCTGGACGGTCGACAACGCGCAGCTGGCCATCCTGGACGCTATCGACGCCCGCGCCTACGCCGACCAGCGCGCCAAGGCAGCGGCGGGCTCCTAGCCCGGCCCTCGACCGGCTGGCAGAACGCACCACGGCACAGGATGGAACCGGCCAGCCGCCACGGGCTCATCCATGGCGAGCGGCCCGGGCGCGGGGTGGCGGGGGCAAGGGAGGCTGTGATGACCAGCGATACACGATCCCCGGACGTGCTGCAGGACACCATGCGGACCGACGTGCGGGAGGTGTCAGGGGTCTGGTGGTGGTTTTTGATCCTTGGGGTCCTGTGGGTCTGGTTTGGCATGTACGTGCTGTCGTACCGGGTGGGCAGCCTGGCCGCGGTGGCGGCCTTTGTGGGGGTGGCCTTCCTGCTGGGCGGCATCACCCAGCTGGCGGTCGCCGGCCGCGTGCGGGAGTGGCGCTGGCTGTACATTATCGGGGGGATCTTGGGGATCGCCGCTGGGATCCTGACCTTCGTCTGGCCGTCGATCACCCTGTACGTGGTGTCGATCCTGGTGGCCTGGTACCTGATCTTCTTTGGCATCATGCACGTGGTCGGCGCGCTGACCGGGCCCAAGGCGGACTACTGGTGGACCGGGCTGCTGCTGGGCGCGGCCGAGCTGGTGCTGGGGGTGTGGGCAGTGCGCTCCTGGCAGCGGTCGCTGGTGACACTGGTGACCCTGGTGGGGGTGTGGGCCATCTTCTTCGGGGTCAGCGAGATCTTCGCCGCATTCAGGCTGCGAGAGGCCGGCAAGCGGGCGGAGCGGCTGGCCGGCGGCTGACCACCACCCGAGCGGGCAGCGCCCCGCGCCCGGCTGGTCGGTGGGCCAGGCGGCGCCCACCCCAGGCGGCCACTGCTTCGCACGGTGGCCTGCTCCCAAAGACGAGAGGCCAGCGACCCTGCCGCACAGGCGCGGCAGGGTCGCTGCGCGTGGGGCAAGCACAAAAGGAGGAGGCGTGAGCGCACGGCCGCTCCCCCCACCGGTCAACCCGGCGCTGCTGCAGCACGCCAAACAGCGCCGGCAGAGCCTAGAGAACCGGCTCGCTGACCAGATCACCGCTTCGCCGGGTCGATGTGGTTCGTCTACCTCCACATCATCTGGTTTGCCACATGGATCGGTTTTAGGGTCGAGCCCTACCCGTTCGGGCTGCTGAGGATGATCGTGTCGCTGGAGGCGATCTTTGTCGACGTTTGTGATGATCAGCCAAAACCGCGCCGACGAAAAACGGCAGGCGCTGGCCGACCAGCAGTGGCAGACGGTCCAGGACGAGGAGCAGCAAAACGAGGACCTGCTCCAGGCATCCAACCAGATCCTGGAGCTCACCAGGGCGATCCACGCGATGAGCGCGGCACGGGCGCCTGCCGGCTCGACCCAACCGGACGGCGGCCAGTAGACGAGCTGGTCGGTGGTGTTGCCATCCGCTGTTGCATCCTGCCGCAGGCACCGGGGCAAATCAGAGCCACAGCGGGAACAGCGGTGGCCTGTGCTGAGCCATGGCCCCATCCTGCCCTTGTCCACCCTTGCGCCCCTCATGCGGCCACCCAAGGTGGTCTCGTGGCCCGGCCAAGCCGGACAGGCTGGGACCGGCCAGCGCGTCTGATCCATCGCGTCAGTGGTAGCGGCGGCGGAACAGGAGGTAGGCGACGCCGCCGGCGGGAATGGGCAGCCAGTAGGCGACCAGCCGGTACAGCAGCGTCGCGGCCACCGCGTGCGCTCCGGGGACACCGGCCAGCCGGAGCGTGCCGACCAGCCCCGCCTCCACAAAGCCCAGGCCACCGGGCGTAAACGGCAGCAGCGCCAGCAGGTCCGCAGAGGTGTAGGCCAGCAGCACCAGCGACGGTCGCGGCGCCGCCCCGACCGCCCTGAGCGTGCACAACAACGCCAGATAGTCAAATCCCGTGTTGCCCGCCGCCGCGGCCACGGCTGCCTTCCAGCGCCCGCCGAGGGTGGTGCGGATGAAGTCCCGATCGGCCAGCAGCTGTTGTGGCAGGCCGTCCACGTGCCGGCGCCGGCGGATGGTGTGGTTGAGCAGCCACTGGACGCCGCGGCCCGCGAGCTGGAGCGGCCGATCGGTCGCAAAGGCCGCCGCACCGGCTGCCACCAGCAACAACAGCATGCCGATGCCGAGATAGGCCGCGCTGGCAAGGCCGTGGCTTATCGGCGCGCCGCCGATGATCGCCGGCAGCGCCAGCAGCGGCAGTGTCGCATGGTCGCGAGCTGCAGGCCGGTCGACGCGGTGAGCGCCGCTGCCGCCTGGCCGGCGTCGACCCCGGCCCTGCGCAGCATCTCCACCGCGAACGGCGTGGGCGCACCCGGCACGAACCGGCCCATGGCGTTGCCAGCAAGCTGCGCGCAGGCGATCGGGAACCTGGCGCTGGTGCCCAGCGCGATCCGGTCCAGCTCCCACAGGCACATGTAGCTGGCCGCCTCGCAGGCGAGCACCAGGACCGCGAACGGCCAGTCGAGGTGCGACAGCGACCGCCACGATCCGAACACCGAGGCAAGCGTCGGCAGCAGCACGTACAGCGAGACCGCGGCCACCAGCAGCAGCACGCCCCGCTTGACGTGCTGCCGCCAGGTGACGCCGCCCGAGGACGGCTCTCCGGACGGGCGTCCAGCCTCCTGCGTATCACCGCGACCCATGCCGGGAGTGTCGCGGCGAGCGACCGACCGCGCATCGGTTGGTCTCCTCAGTCGCTGCGGTCTTCGCGCAGCGCGTCAGCGGTCTTGCCGATGCCTGCGCGCAACGCGTGGCGTCGGATCTGAGGCATTCCAAGCGGCGTTGGACTGGAGGCGTTGGATGTTCCGAAAGGTCGTCGTGGCGCTAGACGGGTCCGAAGAGTCCAAGAAGGCGGCAGAACTGGCCGAAGCCATTGCCCGCAGGTTTCGCAGCGAAGTCCTCGTGGTGCACGTTCGAGAACTGGCCTACACCGGAGCCAACACTTGGGATCCTGAGTGGGCGCCCGAGGTCGAAGCGTCCATGGCTGCATTGGTGAGCCGGCTGACGGCACAGGGCCGTCGGGCCAGGACCGAGATGCCGGAGGCCCCCGAAGGCCACGAGGGGCACGCGATTGTCGACGCGGCAGCCAAGGTGGGCGCCGACCTCATCGTCATGGGTAGCAGGGGAAGGTCGAGGGTGGCTGGTGCTGTGCTGGGCAGCGTTGCGGGCAGTGTCATCCACCACGCTTCCTGCCCGGTCCTCGTGGCCCGGTAGCAGACTCTAGCCGGCCTCCCGCTCGCGGCCGTCGCGGCTGTGGGTCCTCTCGCGGTACCGCTCGATGGTGGTCCGGGCCGCCTGCCAGGCGCGCCGCTGGCGAAGATCCTCGGTCGGCTGCGGCCCCAGCAGTTCCTCAGCGCGCACGGCGCGGCGCTCGCATCGAGCCGGCCGCCGCTCGGGCCGGCCGCGCCTACTGGTCGGGCTGGCCTGGCGATCCTCGACGGTGCCGTACCAGCATGTTCCTTGCGTTCCTCCTCTCGCTCGCTGCGCTCTTCATGCTTCGCCAACCCGGGCCGCTCGATGCCCCAGGCGCGCCGGTAGCCGTCCACCTGGCTGACCGCCGCGCGCCAGGCCGCCTGCGCCCTGCGCTCGGTCGGCATCGGCCCGAACGCAGCCACCAGGTCGACCGGCGGGTCCAGCTCGATCGCCCGAGCGTCCGCTCGGTGCCGCCAGCCCAGCTCTTGCATGACGGCGCGCCGTTGGGCGACGAGCTCGGCGTTGGTCTCCAGCCAGGCGGCACGCTGCTGCTGATGGCGGCGGAGCTGGCGGGCCTGCTCGCCTGCCTGGTCCGCCAGCTTGATCACGGTCGCAAGCTCCGGTCCCTCGACCCCGGCGGCCTTCAGCTCGCGCACGCGCTGTTCCCGCTCGGCATGCCGCTTGGCGGCACGCTCGGCCTCGTGGCGGCGGTCGCGTGGCGCCTGGTCCATCGCCGCGTCCAGGCGGTCCCGCTCGGCCCGAAGCTCCCGGGTGGACATGGCCCGCAGGTCCACCAGCCGGCGTGCGTCCGTGGCCAGCTGCTCGGCACGGTCGCGGCCCATCACAGTGGCAAGCCGCTCATACCCGTCCGGCGCCCGGCGAGTGTCGGGCACCTCGGCAAGCTCTGGCGGGCGCTCCTCCGGGCCGGTCACGGTGTAGATGCGGGTCAGGTGCTTGGCGCGGCTCAAGACCACATACAACCACTGCGCGTCCTCGCGGCCGGACACGAACGGCAGCGAGGTCCACTTGGTCAGTCCCTGTGACTTGTGCCCGGTGGTCGCGTACGCCAGGTCCACCCGGCGCGGTGCGCCCGGTCGGCCCTTCCCGTCCAGGTAGCTGGCGGGCAGCGTCACCCTCTCGCCTTCGGTGGCGCCGCGGCCTCGTGCGTCGGTGTTGTCGCCGATCTGGATCGTCAACGACCGGGCCTCACGGTCGAGCGTAACCACGGTCCCGCGGGTGCCGTTGGCGACTCCCAGCCGCTTGAGCGCGTTCTTGCCGCACACCACCCGATCGCCCACCGCGAAGGTTCGGTCGGCGACCTGAAGACGCGCCTCCGGATCCGAGTCGAGCTCGCCGGCGTTGGCGCGCATCTGCTGGCAGGCAAGGTTGAAGCGGCCGACGTCCTCGCGTCGGTGGGCCAAGATCACCACGTCTTCGCCTTGCTGGAACGCCTGCTGCCAGTCGTCCAGCAGGCCCCGGGTCAGCTCGTCTCGGGTCTCGGCCACCACCACCCGGTCATGCTCCCGGTATAGGCCGACTGCCTCCTCGACCTCGAAGCGGCGGACCAGCTCAAGGGCCTGCTGCTCCCATTGGGCCTGCTGCCGACGGTTCTGCGTCAGCTCGCTCGCCCCCAGTCGTAGCCGCAAGCCGCGGAAGCCGCCGCCGGCATCGATGGAGGACAACTGGCGGTCGTCGCCGACCAGGATCACCTTGGCCTCGGCGCGGTTGGCCTCATCCAGCAGACGGGCGAACTTGCGTGTGCCGACCATCCCGGCCTCATCCACCAGCAGCACGGTCTTTGCGTCGAGCCGGTCGCGGCGCTGTTCCAGGTCGGCCAACAGCCGATCGACCGTGCGCGCATCCGTGAACCCCTCGCTTGCAAGGCCGGTGGCCGCAAGACCGGTCGGTGCCGTCCCAATCAGGCGGTGCCCTTGCAGGCCGTACATATGACCTGCCGCCCCAGCCACGAAGGTCTTGCCGTAGCCGGCCTCGCCAACCAGCAGCGACACCCCAGCGCCCGAGCGGGTCAGATCGGCCAGCGCGTCGGCCTGATCCTGCGCCATGGTCGGGAAGGCTTCGAGCGTGGCGCGCAGGTGCTCCGGCGCGACCACCCCGCAGCCGGCGTCCGCTCTGGCCGTGGCGCTGTCCAGCATGCGCTGTTCCAGCGCCACGAGTTCGGGCGTGGAGTAGCGCACCTCGGCAAGCTGCTCATCGCGCGCCACCACCACCGCACGCTCGGCAAGGAACCGATCGGCCAGCGCCTCAAGCTCCTCCAGGGTTGTACTGGCCGAGGTGCCAACCGGCAGGCGCCGCGCCAGATGATCGACCACATCACGGCGCGCGAAGGTGGACGCCTGCCCCGTCAGCCCCTCCGGCCCGGCCAGCTCCCCAAGCAACGCCGCCGTGGTCCTCGGTCAGCGTGTGCCAGTGGCGCCGCCGAGGCGTTCGGCATAGGTCCGCTCGCCGATGCCGTGCTCGGCCAGCTCCGAGCGCCAGCGGTCGTAGATCACCTCCTCGGTCTCGGCGTGGTCCTTGGCGCGGCGCGTGGCGCGCGCCGCTTCCCGCGCCGTGCGCGTGTCCGTGGTGCCCCAGGCGTCACACTGTGCCCGGACCTGCGCCGCTCGCTTGGAGAAGGCGTCTCGTAGCGTCTTGTCATCCCAGCCGGCGATCTCTAGTTGCTCATGGTCGGGCACCTGAACGAACTCAAGGCCCAGCCGGCGCGACAGCTCCGCGCGCCACAACTGCTGATAGACCCGTTCGGCAGTCATCAGGTGCGCCCACAGGCGCTTGGAGTCCAGCGCCGTGGCGCGGCCGTCCGGTCCCTCGGTGAGGTTCTGCACCAGCATGTGCGTGTGCAGCTGCGGGTCTCCCTCGCGCGAGGTGCGATGGTCATACCCAATCGCCAACAGCCCGCGGCCGTCCAGATGCTCGCTGCCACCGTGCCCGCGCCGCACGCCTACCGCGTGCTGCTCCAGCCACCCCAGCGCGCCCCGGATAGCCTCCTGCCGCGCGGCGACGTACTCGCGCCGGGTGGCCTCGTCCGCTCCGGCGTAGAACAGGCCAACTAACCGTCATGCAACGGCTGGTGACGGTCGCCGGCAAGCCAACCATCCGGCTCGGCACGAAGTCCCCCGCTGGGCGGCGCTCGATCGCGCTCGACCCGGCGACGGTGGCAGCGGTCAAGGCCCACCATGTTCGGCAGCTCCAGGAGCGTCTCGCCGGCGGCGCGGGGTGGCAGGACCACGGCCTGGTGTTCACCCGCGAGGACGGGACGCCGCTGCGGCCGACGCAGCTCACCCGGATGTTCGCTCGACGGGCCCGTGAGGCAGGCTTACCTGACCTGACGCTGCATGGGCTCCGGCACACCTACGTCACGGCCAGCCTCCAGGCCGACATCCCCCCGAAGGTCGTGAGCCAACGCCTCGGCCACGCCAACACGGCCATCACATCGGACCTGTATCAGCACGTCCTGAAGGCAATGGATGCCGAGGCCGCCAACACCGTCGCCCGCCTGATCCTCGAGGGAGAGCAACAGGACTCGGAGTCCTCTGCTGTCAAACCGCTGTCAACGGGACGACCTGTCCCCGATGCCGAGAGGAGGTGAAGCACGGATCTCCAGCTCAGTCGTGGTGTCGGAGGGGGGACTTGAACCCCCACGTCCTTGCGGACACTAGGCCCTCAACACGTCGGGGCTCAGTCCAACGCGAACGATCGGGCATCAGCCCTTCGACGCCGCCCCTCCGCAGGCGCCTCCACCAGCAGAGGGCGCACGCGCGTTACGGAGAGACTTCAGAGGATCAGACGGGTTGGACGGCTGTCTCCCACCGATTCCGGACCCCACATCGGACCCCGCCGGGACCATCACGGGAAGCCTTCTCCTATGGCCACAAGTACCCGCTGGCGCAGATCGCCGCCGCCCGGGCCATGTGCGGCGCCAGGCGGCGGCATGTGCGCGGACGACTCTGCTACGACTCGGTGGCCGGAGCCTGGCTGTCCTGCAGGAGGTGAAGGTTGATGGCGTTGGCCATGGCCTGATAGCCGGCACCGCTTGCGTGGAGGTGATCGCCGCTGTCGTATTTGGGCGGGAACATGAATGGGTCGGCGGGGTCCGCGGACCACCCGATTGAAGTCGACCACGCCGTCAAACGCGCCGCTGGTCCGAATCCAGTGGTTCACCGCCTGGCGCTTGGCCTCCCCGGCCGCGTTGTAGTAGAAGCGCCCTTGAACGGCGTCAGGGTGCCGCCGATCATCTTCAGGCTTTCGCATGGACCTGGGCGATGCTCGCTGAGCGATGGGAGCCCTACCCCAATGAGCCCAGGTGCTCAAGGAACCAGTCGCGGGCTGCTCCGCTGGCGGCGTCGAAGTCGTTGACGTAGGCGTCGAAGTGCGCGCCTGGAAGCAGCACCAGCCGCTTGGGCTCGCGTGCCTGCTGGTAGGCCTCCAGCGCCAGGTCGGTCGGGGTCAGGTGGTCGCCGGCGGCGACGACCATGAGCAGCGGCGTGGGGCTGATGCGCTCGAGGTAGGCGGCCGGCTCGTACTCCATGAGTCTTGCCGGTCTCGCTGAACCACTGCCAGGAATCGGGCGTGGGCAGCGCCGAGACGGCCATCGGGTCGGGGTCGACCACGGGCACCATCGCCGGCGGCTCACCCCGGAAGCGGGCGGCGCGGTCTTGCTCGAACAGCGCGCGTCAGAGCCCACCTGCACGAGCTGGCTACGGGTGGTGGACAGCACGCGCAGCGCCTCGCGCTGGCCACGCTGGCGCGGGCTGGCGAGCTGGTCACGCGCGAGCGCTTCCCGGCCAGCCCGGATCGCATCCAGCGGGTCGCTCTTGGCGCCGGCACGGCCGCGGGGCCGCTTGGGCCGGTCGATCTCGACCACCCACTCGCCCTGTGCACTCAGGAAGGCCGCCAGCCCGGCGCCATAGCTGCCGGTGCCTTCCAGCGCCCAGACCCGACGGCCGGGCGCCCGCTGGGCGGCGACGGCCAGCAGCCGAGCATGCCCGGCCTGGTCGGCGGTGACCTCCACGTGGGCGCGCACGCCACCGTTTGGGTCCAGCACGGCGGCGGCGTGGGTGTCGCGGTGGGTGTCGACCCCGATGACGTGGTCGATGGTGCCCTCTAGCAGGGGCATCGCGGTTGTCCTCCCTGGCGGCAGGCGGCCGTTGTTGGCACCGGCCTGGGTGGAGTCACCGCGCGGCAGGACTGTGATGGGTCACGCCAGCAGGCGGACAGGCTTCTGATCAGGCCAGCGGGTGTGGTGGGCCAGGCCGGTGCCGGCAGTTCGAGGACAGATCAAGCTCCAGGGCACGTCCAAGACGGCCGGTGGCAAGTAGGGTCACTCTCCCTGCCGGCTACAGCCTGCCAGCACCAAGCCGAGCATCACCCAATCCCGGGCATCCTCCATGCCAGTGCCAGGAAGACAATCACAGTGGCGAGTTGCGGCCAGACCGCGCATGCCATCCATCAGCGTGCGGGCGTGAGGACCTAGCCGGAGGCCTCCCAGGTCCAAGCACCGACCGTGACCGTCTCGGCCGCTCCCACACGGCCCGACCCAAGCTGCCCACCAGGAGGACTTGACGGATGCTATGGCGAGCTAAATCTAACTGGGACCAAAGGTCAGGAGGGGTACGTCGTACAGCTCAGGGTTGCGTGGCCTGCGCATCGCTGGCGCGGCGACTTCGATGATGAGCATCTCGACAAGGAACTGCACGCGGGCGCTCAACAGGTGACTGGTATACCCGGTCGCTGAGTGCTCCTTGAGCCCGAGCGTGATGTGGACGTGAGGGAGGATCTGGCCATGTTCCTCGTCGTAGGCGATCGTGCCGCCGCCGAACACTTCGGCGTTCTCTAGATGGACCTTCGACCACACCGGCGCCTTGGGATCGGTCAGTTTCTCGCAGGTCCCGACGACTTCTGCCTCGGCGAAGCCGGCAATGAAGCTCGGGATATAACCCTGCTGGACACCGTTCTCGACGCAGAACTTGCTCAGGGTGTCGAAGAAGTCATCGCCGTGTTCGAAGGTCACGCCAAAGGTCCGGCCGATCGTCAGCTCGCGGCTCTGCATCGCATCGCTCCTTGCCTCACTCTGGGCCTCACTCCCCTGGCGCGACGGGTGCTCGCGCATCCTCGGCGTCGTACGGACCGCGTGCGTCCTCCGCCCTACCGGCGATGGTGAACGCCCTCGTGATCTCCTCACGTGCCGCGCCGGTGAGCAGCAGCAGGTGCAGCAGGATGCGCGCCTTGAACGGGTCGAGAAACCCTGCGCTCACCAGACCGCGGCCCGATAGGTCTTGCTCCGATCCCGGGAACCCATAAGTGCCGCGCAGCACCGAACCGGCGCCGGTGCGTGACGTCAAGACCACCGGGATGCACGTGGCGAGCTCCCCAAGGATCGGGGCGACAGCCGCAGGGACGTGCCCCACGCCGAAGGCAGCGACCACCAGGCCGTCGAACCGTTCGTCGACACCACGGAGCAATTCACCGTCGTCGCCAAGGGTCATGGTGACCAGCGCCACCCGCACCGACCGGCCTGGACGGGCGTTCCACATGATGAACCGCCGGCCGGGCCGGGTGAGGATCCGCACCTGGCCCTCGACGACCTGCCCGAGCGGGCCGGTATTGGGCGAGGCGAACGCCGTGACGCTGGTGCTGTGGATCTTGCGCACCGAGCGCGCCGCGTGGAGCTCGTCGGCGAACACCACCACGCAGCCAAGCCCGCGCGCCTGGGGACTGGCCGCGACTCGGACTGCCCCGAGCAGGTTGGCGGGTCCGTCGGCCCCCGCCATGGTGGGGTTGCGCATCGCCCCAGTCACGACCACCGGAGCGTCGCTGGAGCAGACCAAGTCGAGCAGGTAGGCAGTCTCCTCGATGGTGTCGGTGCCCTGCGTAACGACGACGCCGCTGGCTCCGTCAGCCACGCGCTCATCGATCGCGGCGGCGAGCTCGAGCAGGTCCTCAACGACCAGGGACGCCCCGGGGAGTTGGCGGAAGTCGCACACGTCGACGAGCACCTCAAGTTCTGCGAGCCCGGGGACCGCCGCCACGAGCTGCTCGGCGGTCAGCGCCGGCGTCACCCCGGCGTCTCGGGCGCCCTGGCTGGTCATCGCGATCGTGCCGCCGAGCGAGAACACGGCGACGGACGCGGAACTACTCATCGGCATCGTCAAAATGTGGCGACCCCTCTTCCCCTCCGACCTCGTACGCGCACACCGCCCCGCGCAAGGCATCGTACCTGCCCGCCAATTCGCGTCGGGCTACCCCGCGAGGAGGCTCACCTCAGTGGGAAGGCCGCCGACGTACCTGCACGCGGCATCGAGCCCGGCGACGGAGAGCAGCCGGCTTCGCGGGCGCACCAGCCCGGCGCAGCCGCAGTCGGCCAGTTCGCGGCAGCGGCGTTGCAGCCAACGCCAGTCCAGCTTGAGATAATGCGCCAGCGCGGCCAGCCGTCTGGCCGGCGCTGCTGCGCTGATGATCGAGTGGGCGCAAGCGTGCCCTCCCGCCTCGCCGAATTCGCGCAGGATCGACCCACGCGAGGTGGCGTCGACATGCCAGATGCCGTCCGCACGGACCCAGTTGGCGATGATGGCACGCCGGCCGGGGGCGAGCACGAACCCCGCGACGCTGGAGTAGTCCGCCTCGGTGCACACCTCCACGTGGATGCCGAGCGACTCCATCAGGGCCATGGAGAGGAACAGCAGGACTCGCTCGGAGGTCGGCGAAGTGCGTACGGCATCTTCGGGCACGCAGAACGCGCGTGCCAGCGGCGTTGCCGAGCCGGCGAAGCGCTCGCTCGTCTTCCGCAGGTAGTCGTACTTGTGGCGGAACAGCAGCCAGGTGCAGGCTTCCTCGCCGCGCTGCTCCCTAGTCCAAAACAGAGGAAGGTCCTCGAAGCCGTCGAGGTTGCGCAGGATGTGCTCGGCGCAGAAGTTCGACCCGAGCCACATCTGGGAGACGACGGTAAGGTCGGCTGCTGCCTCACGGCTCACTGCCGAGTTCGGCAGGCGCTCGTAGACGCTCAACTCCCGGTGGCTCTCAGCGAGCGCCAGGTCGTCGGCGAGCAGGGCGTCGTCGAGATTGGCGAAGGCCCACAGCAGGCCGTAGGTGAGGTCGTCGAGCTCATAGGCGCGGGGGATGGTGAGCGTGGGATGGCCGGCGGCGGCCCGGCGGTTGGTCAGCTGGTGGCGAGCCTCCCTGGTGTCAAGTCCGAAGAATCGCACCGTGCCAGCGGCCTCCTCGGCCCCGATGATCAGACCGCGGTTTGGAACCTTCAGGCACTGGTCGAGGCGCTGCATATCGGTGATGTCGACCAGGCTGCGGCGGTCTAGCGTGCGCGTCGCGGAGTGGAGCTGAATGGTGGCGGTCGAGCCGTCAAGAGCGCGACCGCCGGGCAGGATAAGGTTCCAGTCGACGCCGTAGTCCGGCACGGGCCGGGAGAGTCGAGTGTCGGGCCAGTTCGCCTGGCTGGTCGCCGCGAAACCGAAGCGATCATCGCCAACTTCGGTCAGTGGCATGTGGCTACGTGGCAGGACCGCTGCGCCAGTCGTGGCACCGAGAGCGCGGAAGAATTGGCGTCGGAGCATGTCCAGCTCCAAGGTGTGGGAGGTTAGGAGTCCGTCGAAGGTCGCCGCGAAGTGGGCGAGTGCCGCTGATACATCGGTCCCCGCTTCCGTTACCGGCCGCCTACTGTCGAGTGAGGCGGCGGCGCGCTGGACAGCAAGCGGGAGTTCGATCCCTTGGGCGTCTGCCATTGCGACGAGCTCGGTGAGGGTCGTTCCGACCTCACGCGCCAGCCGCTCGAGGCTGGCAGCCACCTGCTTCGGCGACGAAGGCGGCCGCCGGAGCGGGATGATCTTCGCCGGCCCCACTCGGCTACCGGTCAGACCCTGGTCGTTGCTCATCGGGTTGCACCACCTCGTCCCGTCCCCGGTTCGAGCTTAACGGACAGGAGTGACGAGTCAGCCGGTCCCGGTCTCCTCCTGTGGCTGCTGCCGGAGGAGCTTGCGTAGTTCGGCCAGTTGGTGTTCATGCTGGGCGACGCGCTCCTCCAGCTCCCGAATCCGTTCGGCATCCGACTCCGATGCTGCCTCGGCCGGTTCTTTGGCCGAGGCGCTTCGTCGACCGGCGCGTCTGAGCATCTCAGCGACCGGGACGTCCAAGGCATGTGCCAGGCGAGCGAGCGCCTCGTCTTTCGGGTTGGGCAGCCGCCATCGGCCATAGACCGTCCGGCCACCTCTGCGGATCTCCTGCAGCCACATGACCGATACGCCAGCCCGTTCAGCAAGTTCGTTGACCTGGAGCCCGGCGTTCTTCCGCAGGTCCTCCACCCACTGACCGAATGCCTGCCACTCCGACTTGTCCACCGCGCTCCTCAGATGCAGACGCACCAGTTCAGGTATTGCAGCACGGATCGGAATCAACGTCATGCGCGAGCGCTGCAAGGTCATCGCGACTTCGCACGAATGGTGAATCCTGGTTGCTAGTAATCGCGAACATACTCGATGATTCTTGACGATTCGCGATCCAAGCTACTATGCTGCTCCTCGCTGGAGGACTCGCCCAGCCAGCAGAAAGGGGAGGTGAGCAGGGCTCGCAAAGGAAAGGGCCCCGGCGAGAGCACGGACGGTGCGCCAACACCGTGCCTAACGGCTCTCCCGAGGCCAAGGCACCGAGAGAACGGAGTGTAACCCCGATGCAGGGCAATCCTACCCTGCCAGCAGCAGCCTTGGCAGAGGACGGCTCCCGGCCCACGCCGGAGCCACACGCCGTCACCAATGGCGACGGACGTCTGACTTGGACCGTGGCCGAGGCCGCCCGGATCCTCGGCATCTGTCGCGCGACGGCCTATGCCCGCGTGAAGCAGGGCGCCCTCCCGCACATCCGGCTGGCTGGCCGAATCCTCATCCCTCGCAAGGCTCTCCTCGAGCTTCTTGACCGCGCAAATGCCCCAACCCCGCAAGGTGGTGAGACGGCGTGAGCGACCGGTACCGGATCCTCGCCGCCTTCGTCCGCAAGCTCTCGGACGACGACCTCAACGACCTGCTCGTCGAGCTTCCCAAGGAACGCTTCGCGGCGCTTGTAGACGCGGCGGTTGCGGCTGATGAGGCCGGCGAGATCCGTCTTCGGAGGTCGCCACCTGCCAGAGCTGGCCGGGGTGGTGAGGCGGCATGAGCAATTCAAGCGATGCTGGCCGGCTCCTGACCGAGCTAGGTGCCTGTGCCCCAACTCGGCTCCCTTGGCTGGTGCCGGCTGCGGCCCGTGGTTACGGCGGGCTGCTCCTGATCTCGACGTAGCAGGAGGTCTGTCGTGCTCATTCTCGGTATCGCGCTGGGTGTGGTGATCGCGGTGCTGCTGGAGCGGATCAGCCAGCAGCCCAAGAAGCCCGGGAAGATCAGCGTGCAGCAGCGCGCCCAGGTCCTGGCGGTGACCGCCGTGGTCCTGTCGGTCGGGCTGGGGATCACGCTGGCCAAGACGCCGGTGGTCGGCCAGGCCCTGGATGAGGGCGTGAACAAGGCCGCCGGGTTCGTCACCGCCCGCTACCAGGGCGGCTCCTCCTCCCCCGACACCACCGAGCCCCACAAGAGCAAGGGCGGCCGGCCCTAGCCGTGGCGTGGGCCGGCGGCACCGGTCTGGCCGCCGGCCCACCTTCTCGACCTCGGGAGGCTTGGATGTCTGTTCTGACCTGCGACGATCCGACCACGCGCTTGGAGCTTGGCCGGCTGCGCCGCGCCCTGGCCGCGCTGGATCCGCGGTTCCGCCGCGACCTGGACGTGGTGGTCGCCAACTCGGGCGCGGTCGGCGCCGCCGGCTTGATCGCTGGCGCCTATGCGACCTGCCCTGACCGGCCAGAGCGGCGGGTCTGCCCAGCGACCGGTGTGCTACTGCTGCGCGGCGAGACGACCTGGCCGGAACTGGCCGGGTGCGCTGGGTTGGACCGCTTCGACCCGCTGTATGCCGCGCCGAGCTGGACCGCCGAGTTGGAGGACTTCAACGAGGCGCTGGATGCGCTGGCGGTGGCGGCCGGCCTGACCGGTCCGTGGGTGCAGCCGCCGGCGGCGCTGGCTGGGCTGCTGGAGCGGCTGCTGGTCGAGGTGGATGGGGGGCGGGTCTCGTGAGCCTGCTTACCTCCCCGTTCGTGGTTGGCCTAGCCGCGTTCTACCTGCTGCTGGCGCTGCCTGGGCCGTTTCTCGCCCGCCTGGTGCTGTGCGCCGGGCTGGTCATGACCTGCACGGCCTGGCGCCGCCGCGACCGTGCCACTCCTGTGGTCGACGAGACGTTCTGGGCTGGCGAGGATGGCTGGCCCGAGGATGACACCGCAGTGGCCGAGCCCACGCCAGCGAGCGAGCCGGGTTGGACGGTGACTCGGCCGCAGGCCCCTCGGCACCCTGCTGCACCGACGCAGGCTGCGGCGGTGCTGACGGACGGGACCGGCGAGCTGCAACTGGTCGCGGTGCTGTCCAACCAGGCTGGCCAGCGGGCTGAGCTGCACCTTGCGCCGGGGATGGCCACGCTGCCGATCGCGGTGCTGGCCCGGCAGGCCGCCGGGCTCATGAGCGCCGAGCACGGCGATTCGGGCTGGCGGCTGGAGCTGGTGGAGGTCGTCGACCCGGCTCGTGCCAGTCAGCCCAGCGGACGCGGCGCGCAGCCGCCGTGGGGGTGGGGCGGATGAGCGCTGCGGCCCCCTTGTGTGACTGGGCGCTCGGCCGGCCGTGCATGCGCCGGGCAACCCACCTGGCGGACTGGGGCTACATGACCCGCCGCTACTGCCGCGAGCATGCGCTGCGCGCCCGGCGGGAGGCGCGGGCGCGGATCAGCCCCCTTCCACGAGGGGAGTCCCGGTGAGCCCGTCACCTGGCGGCGCCGGCCGGACCGGGCTGCGGGACTGGCTGATCCGGTTCCTGTTCGGATCGACCGCGATCCAGAGCTTCGACGGGCTCGTGCAGCGTGCCGCTCGCTACCAGCAGTTCGGTGCCGACGGCATGGCCGCCACCTGGCTGCCGAGGCTGTGGGCCGCGACCATCGACGTGATCTGGTACGCGGGCCTGCTGGGCATCCAGCGGTACGGCGGCCGGGACTGGCTGTCGTGGGTGGCGTTCGTGGTCGCCTTCGGCGCCTCCTTCGGCTTCCAGGTCTTCGGCGCCAAGGACCTGCCGGTGGCGGCCGTGCCGCCGGTGGCGTTGCTGCTGGTGCTGATCGTCATGCACGCCCCGCGGCGCCTCCAGGTGGACGCCGAGCCGGAGGCCTCGGTGGACGCCACGCCGCCGAGCAGGAGCCCTGGCGCCGAGCCCACCACGGCCTCGGCCGCCGCGGAGCAGGGGGCATCGGGGAACGTTCCGGCGCCAACACCGGCCGTCGACCGGCGCGCGCTTCCCGCCCGCTCGTCGGTCTCGGTCGGTGCGCATCCCGCCGGCCGGGAACGGGCGGCGGACGCCGGTTCTCCGACCGTTCCCGCCCGCGAGGCCCGGGCGGGAACGGCCCCGGCGGACCCGGACCAGATGATGCGGGCGCACTGGGCGGCGGAGCGTTCCCGGGGCCGCACGCCAAGCGGGGCGGAGCTGGACCGGGTTGTGGGGCGCAACCCCGACAACGGTGCCGGCCGCAAGGCTCGCTCCCGCTACCTGCGGGAGGAGGCGGAGGGCCGGTTTGCCGCGTCGACCAGCAGCGTTCCCGGTCCCGCTCCCGCCTCCATTCCCGCTGGGCCGGTTCCGGCGGGAACCACGGCGGTCCGGGCACCGGCAGGGAACGCCGGTCGCCTTCCGGCTGCGCCGCGCCGGGCGTGGCCGGCCGGTCCCGCCACGACGCCCGCCGGGAATGGCGATACCGCCCGCCCGGTCGTGCTCGGCCCGTTCCCGGCGCGCCACCAGGACAGGGAACGGTCCGATGCGTAGGCGGTCCCTGGTCGCGGTGGCGGCCCTGGTGCTGTTCCTGAACGCTCCCAAGCTGGGCCAGCCGCTCGCCCATGCCCTGGATGACCTGCCGAAGGCGCTCAGCCTCGCCCCGCTGGCTCCCCACCCACCATCCGCTGACTCGCCGGCGGGAAGGGCGCCGTCGCCGATCGCCAAGCGGGCGGTGAGGTTCGCGCTGCAGCAGCGCGGCAAGCCATACCGGTGGGGCGCCGAAGGGCCAGGCACCTTTGACTGCTCCGGGCTGACGTTCGCCGCCTACCAGGCCGCGGGCCTTGGTTGGACCAGGATGACCGCCGCGGACCAGTGGCGCTGGCTCCGCGCTCGCGGCCGGCTGGTTCCTCG
>WNGQ01001228.1_pt1 | contig 47683 bp, 41 predicted proteins | sample 5407661 | NCBI WGS metagenome assembly WNGQ01 (sample SAMN13153382, study PRJNA577476) | soil metagenome | isolation source: 60 cm soil or saprolite under Garry oak tree replicate 2 | place: USA:California | collected 2016-06-15 | reverse complement strand
TCGGAGGGAAAGAAAACATGAAAACGGCGGTCGGGCGGACGGGCGGTCTGGCGGTCGGTCTCGTAGCGGTGTTGCTGTCCGCCGGTCCGCCAGACCGCCGGTCCGCTGCTTTACCCGCCTGCGATCCCGGCAACGCGGGCCTCACGCTCCCCGAAGGCTTCTGCGCCGTCGTGGTCGCCGATCAGGTGGGCGCGGCCCGGCACCTCGTCGTGGCCCCGAACGGCGACCTGTTCGTCGCGATCGCGGGCGGGCGCTCAGCCTCGGGGGGCGTGCTGGCCCTGCGGGACACCACGGGCGACGGCAAGGCCGACGTGCGGCAGACCTTCGGCAGCGAGGGTGGCACGGGGATCGCGCTCGGCAAGGGAGTGCTGTACGCCAGCACGACGTCCACCGTGTATCGCTACGCGATGCGGGCAGGCAGCCTGACGCCGCTCGGGACGCCCGAGGTGATCGTGAAGGACCTGCCCACCGGGGGGCACAGCGCCAAGAACCTCGCCCTCTCTCCCGACGGCCGCACGCTGTTCGTGAACTTCGGCTCCGCCACCAACTCCTGCCAGGTGGCCGATCGTAGGGCCGGGTCGCCCGGCGAGGACCGCGGCACCCGCTTCGCCACGGGCATCCGCAACGCCGTCGGGCTCGCCTTCGCACCCTCGGGCGAGCTGTACGCCACCCAGCACGGCCGGGACCAGCTGGGCGACAACTGGTCCAAGTTCTTCACCGTCGAGCAGAACGCTGAAAAACCCTCCGAGGAGTTCTTCAGGCTCTCGCCAGACGCCGATTTCGGCTGGCCCTATTGCTACCACGACGCGGAGCTCGGCCACCTGGTGCTGGCGCCCGAGTACGGCGGCGACGGCAAGCAGGTGGGGCGCTGCAAGGACAAGCAGGAACCGCTGGTGGCGTTCCCGGGACACTGGGCGCCGGACGGCTTGACGTTCTACGCGGGGACGCAGTTCCCCGAGCACTATCGGGGCGGCGCGTTCATCGCGTTCCACGGCTCGTGGAACCGCGCGCCCCTGCCCCAAGCCGGCTACCGCGTCGTGTTCGTGCCGTTGAAGAACGGCAAGCCGGTGGGCGGCTACGAAACGTTCGCGGACGGCTTCTGGAAGGAGGACCCCGCGGGCCCGAAGCACCGGCCGGTGGGCGTGGCCGTGGGGCCGGACGGGTCGCTGTATATCAGCGACGATGCCGCCGGGACGATCTGGCGGGTGATGTATAGAGGGCGGTAGAGGGCGGCAAAGGGCGGCAAGGGCGGCAGAGTGGCTGGGTACTCCGGGAAGCCGCTGGTGCAGAAGCTTGGAATCAAGGATGGCTGGGCGATCGCGATCCTGAACGCGCCCCGGGGTTACGATCGCCTCCTCGGCAAGCTACCGCAGGAGGTGACGCGCAGGCCTACCGTCACCGGCACGCTCGACTTCGTTCAGTTCTTCACGGACTCGAAGCGCGAGCTCGAACGTCGATTCCCGGCGCTCGAGCGTGCGCTCGCGCCCGCGGGCATGTTGTGGATCTCGTGGCCCAAGCGGGCGTCCGGCGTGGCGACCGATCTCACCGAGGACGTGATCCGGGCGATCGGGCTCGCCCACGGCCTCGTGGACGTGAAGGTGGCGGCCGTGGACGAGGTGTGGTCGGGGCTCAAGTTCGTAAGGCGAGTGCAGGATCGGTAAAGCAACAGCGCCCGGGCGCAATCCCGGGCGCTGTCGTTTCCAGGCTCGGCGTCAGCCCTGCTAGGGCCGGGCCGCAATCATGGAGGCCCGCCGGGACAACTGCGCGGGATCCCGCCGGGGTTACCTACGCGGGCCCGCGCGTCGCATTCCTGGGACGGGAGCACGCTGTAGGGCGCCACCGTGAAGCCCTGGGCGACGTCCTGGGCCAGCGTCGCGAGCGCGGCGAGCTTGCCGAAACGGCGGTAATCCGGGAAGCGGTGCGCTTCCTGGTAGAGTGACAGCGTGCGTTGCAGCAGCACCTCGGCCACGAACTCCGAATCCACAGCCGGAGCGGCGAACTTGACCACTGCCGTGCCGCCGCGCGTGGCGCCGGAGCCCGCCCGCACCGCCGCCAGATCGGTCAGCGCCGCAGCGGTAGCCCCCGTGAACCACTCCGCCTCCGCCCTCAGTAACACCAGCTCCTCGTTCCGGATGATCGGGATCGGGGTCACGTTGCTGGCGTACGTGCAGGCCCGATAGGTTGCGGTAACGCTCACCTCCGTTTGCGGAGACGTATAGTTGGTGGAGCACGCAGACGTGCTGAGCGCCACCTTGCGGCGGTAACGGTCGTCCTGGGCGACGCCCGGGATCGAGTCGATCGACGGATGGACGTAATAGTTCTTGTCCCCCGTAAACGAAGCGCCGTTCAGTATGTCCCCCGCCGAGGTCGAGTAGATCACGTACACGCCGTTGTCGCGGTTCGTGCCGTCGAGATTGGCGATCCAGGTCGCCCCGAGCGCGGTCAACGCTGCGGTGTAGCAGGGCGCGCCGCAGCCCAACGATCCCCGTTTCGCCTCGACACGGGCCTTGATCGCACGGTTGAACTGCCCGAAGCCTGCCGGCTTGTTGGCCGCGACGCCGAACGCGCTGAAGCCCGTGTGCATCGGGAAATAGAAGGCGCTCATCGTATCCGCGACGAGGTCGGCTTGGGCCTCGTCCAGCTTGGCCGAGATCCACTTGTAGACCGAGTCCTCGCTGACGATCGGGTTTACCGCGTTCACGTCGTCGGTCATATCCACGACCGCGCCGATTGGGCCGCGCGCCTCGATGACGTGCAGCATGTCCAGGGCGATGAACGTTTTCAGCACGCCCAACGCTCCGGCCTTCTCGGGCGCCGTGAGGGTCGTCGGCGATACCGAGGTCGGACTCGAATTGATGAGTTGCATCGCCGCGTAGGCGTTGCGGTAGTTCTGGTACCGGGCCCCCCACTGGGTGCCCGCCTCGAACGAATTGTTCTGCTTCCAGTCGCGGTACGGGCCCGTGATGAACCGCCCGTCCGTGATGAACATGTAATACGTCTCGCGGCCGAAGCTGCCGAGTGCTCGAATCTGGGCGGCACGGTTATCCCGATAGGTGGCGAGCACCCCAACGACCATGCGACTGATCGACGCCCGAGGGTTGCTCAGGGTGCTCGCGACGGTTGGTTGATTGGGATTCGTAAGGTCGAGGTTGCAGCCACCGAGGGTGACGGCGGCTGCGGCGACGAGACTAGCGCGGACGGTTCGCATGGTCCAGCTCCTCTCGGGGACGGTGGGCTCAGATGCAGTGGTGTCGGGTCGCATAGCTCACCACCCCACGTCCACGGACATGTAGAACTGGCGGTTGGACGGGAACGGCGCCAGGTCGATGAACCGGTTCAGATTGGTCGTGCCGAAGTTGTTGAACTCGGGATCGTAGCTCCAGTAGTGCGAGAACACGAGCGGGTTGCGGGCCTGGAGCGTGAGCCGCAGCGAGCGCGCTCCGACCGACTGGAGCCAGCTGTCCGGAGCCTGATAGCTGAGCGAGATGTCCCGTATGCGGACGTTGGTCGCGGACGCAACGTAGGCGCGCACGTCCCCGCCACCCGCCCACGAGTCGTAGCGGAACTGGCCCTGCGTGTAACCTGCGGGCGCGTTGAGATTCCACCCGTCGCCCATCGTCTCGCGCGTGATCGGGTCGTCGTAGTCCCGCGACGTCCCGCCCTCGTCCCACAGGTCGCGGGTCATATCGGCCACGGAGCCGCCTTGCTGCCAGCTCACGGTGGTGGCGAGTGTGAGTCGCTTCCAGCGGAGCGAGCTCGAGAATTGCATCACGAAGTCCGGGTTGTAGTTGCCGGCAACCGTATCGCGGATGAAGGCCACCGCGCTGGGATCGGTGACGAGAACGCCGATCGGCAAGGGATTGTGGTTGGCGTCGAGGGGCACGTTCCCCCAGAACCACGTTGTCTCTCCCCCGGGGCTGATGAAGTTGCGCCCGAATGCCGCCCCGAACGAGCCCGGCGCGGGGAACCGCGGTACCGTGGCCGGCAGGTTCTCGATCGTCTGCTTGTTCTTGGCGAAGGTCGCCCGCAGACTCAGGTCCAGGTCGTGAGTTTGGACCGCTGACGCGCTCAACCCCAGCTCCACGCCTCTGGCCCACAGCTCGCCGCCGTTGATGGTGAGATTGGTGATTCCCGCCGAAGGGATCGTGGCCGGCTGGAGCAGCAGGTCCGTGATGCGCCGGCTGTACCACGTGCCTTCGAACTGGAGTCGCCGCTTCAGGAAGGTCACATCGGCGCCCGCTTCGATTTCGTTGAGCGTTTCGGGTTTGATGGTTGCATTCCCCGCGGTGCCGGCCTGCACCAGCGGCGCGTTGCCTCCAATCGAGTTGCCCACGTTGACCAACACATCCCGGAACCCGTAATTCGGGCGGTTGCCGGTACGGCCCCAACCGCCCCGGAGCTTGACCTCATTGAATAGCTCGCCCAAGTCGGTGAAGCGGTAGGAGGCCGACGCGCGCGGGAAGATATAGTACGTGTGACGGTCGCCGTTGGCGCTGGAGCGGTCGGCGCGAACGCCTCCGGTCACGGCGAGTCGCTCATTCAGAGCCAACACCTGCTCGTTGGCGAAGAGTGACATGTCCCGGAAGTCCCCGAGCACGTTATCCGAGAAGTCGAGGATGATGCCGCTGTTGGTCGTTTCGACACCGGGCAGCAGGCCGCGGGCGCGGGTCCGCACCACCCTGTTGTACTGCGTCTCCCAGGAGAAGCCACCCGTCGTCGTGAGCGACACCGTGCTCGTCGGCTGATACGCCCAGGTGCCGGCGAGCTGGAGGTTGTAGTTGAAGATGTTGCCCTCGGTGCGCACCGTCCGGCCAGCAAAGCCGTCCGAACCCTCGTACTGGACGAACGTCGGGGAAAAGAGATCGCCCGAGATCTGGACCCGGTCGAAGCCGCCCGTGGCCGAAACCGAGATCTGGTGCTGGGCAGCGCTCAGCGCGGACCAGGTGGCGTTGAGATTGCCGATCTGGCGGAACGTCAGCTCGTTAAGCCGCAGGTATTGGAACGTTTCGAACGGGTTCGACTCGGTGTTCCCACCGCCGTTGAACGGGTTCCGCACGTACGTCCCCGTCGCGTCGAGGGAGTCGAGGTTGATCACCCCGGGAGTGTACGCGAAGGCGTAGATCGGGGACGTGTTCGAGTTGTCGTTGTTCGACAGGCCGCGGTTCAGGCTGTTGCGGGTGACGTTCAGCCCCATGTTGACCTTGACCTTCCCGTTGACGAAGGACTGGTCGACGTTGGTTCTGAACGCATACAGCCGAGCACCGGTGTTCGGCGCCGTGCCGGCTTCGTTTCGTGCCGTCAGGTTCACGTAGTACTGTGTCGCCGCGGTGCCGCCGCTGAAGCTGCCGGTGACCTCATAGTTCGGCTCACCGTTGTTGTAGAGCTCGTTCTGGTAATCGTGCGTCAAGGGGATCTGACCGCTGGGGTAGAGCAGGCTCAGCAAGGCCGTGTCCGGGGACGTCGCCCCGTTGCCGTACGGGAGGTTGCGCACCTCGTTGGCGGTCGTGAACTGCCGCGTGCCGAGCAGCCGGTAGGACACGCTCCGACCCACGCGACTCGTGAGGTTGAACTGCGGGGTGGCACTGGGCGCTCCCCGCTTGGTCCGGATCACCACCACGCCGTTGGTCGCGCGGGAGCCGTACATCGCGGTCGCCGCCGCGGACTTGAGAAACTCGATGGACTCGATCTCCTCCGGGTTCAAGTCCGCCAGGCGGTTGACCAGGGCGTCTTGAGTGCCGCCGATGCCGGTAGCCGCCGTGCGGGAGCCCGCGCCCGTGATGGAGTTGGCGCCGTCGGAAATGGCGTCGTTCGAGATGATGACCCCGTCCATCACGAACAGCGGCTGCCCGTTCCCGAGAATCGACGTGATCCCGCGGATCTGTACCTGGGCGCCGCCTCCTGGGGCTCCGCTGTTCATCGAGATCGTCGCGCCCAGCGCCTTGCCCTGCATTGCCTGCTCCACCGTCTGCGCCGGCGCGTTCGTCAGCTCGTTGTTCCTGATACTCACGTTCGCCGTGGTCGCGTTGCGGCGCTCGAGCGTCGTCGTCTGGCCCGTCACCACGACCGCCTCGAGCTTGAACGGATCCTCGGCGAGCTTGACCACCATGTTTGACTCGCCCGGATTCACGACGACCACCTTCCGTTCGTAACCGATGGCCCGCACCAGGAGCCGGATTTCGCCTGCGGCCACGGCGATGCGGAAGCTGCCGTCGGTACCCGACTGGGTGACGCCCTGACCACCGACCTCGATGATCGTCGCCCCGGCCACGGGCACCTCCCCGACGGCCCGTATGACGCGGCCGGTCACCTCGCGACCCTGGGCCGCGGTGCGCACCGGTGCCAGGCCGAGCGCAAAGACGGCCGCAAACATTGCGAGCTTGCTCATGCGCTGTCTCCGTTTGTGAGGATGGATGCTGCGGGGGGGTATCGCCGAGACACACAAACGCCTGAGGGTCCCGCGCCTCTACAGAGCCGCGAGACCTTGTTGCCCGGGCACAGCGATGCACACGGCCCGGGGAGACGACATGTGACGGCCATACCCATGTCGCTACCCTAAAAGGTGCGTGAATATGACGCCCCTACCGCGACCTCGCAACCACTACTTCTTGCCCCTGGGGACCCCGCGTTTCGTCCAGACCAGGATCACGCCGCAGCCGCTGTTCAGCCGCTGGTACTGCAGCGGGGCGCTGAACAGGTTCGCATAGATCTCGATCGCGAGAATCTCTTCCGGGGCGACGGGCACGGACGGAGTCTCTACTGGCGGGAGCGGGAAATACACACCGTCGATGAAGTAGGAGGGAGGGCAGTAGTTGGCGAGCTCGCGATTGGTGATCTGGCCTTGCCCCCGCTGCAGCTCGACCAGGTAGCTCGACCCGTTAGGCCGCAGCTGCACCCCCGGCACCATGCGGAAGACCTCCTCGAACTGCACCGCCCCGGCGCGCCGAATCTCGGTGGTATCGAGGAAGTGCCCGACCGCCGTGTTGCGACGGCGCTCAAAGCCGACCCGCGCGAGGTACGGTTGGTAGCTTGCTTCCACGGTGACCGGCTCGAGAACGTGAGCCGAGTCACCCAGCACGATGGTCAGCTGGCGCGACCCGCCCGGCCGGATCGTGACCTGAACCCGCGCGGGAGGATACCCGATCGCTCTGGCTTCGACGATCCGCGAGCCAGCTGCCACGTCCCTGAGCGCAAAGCCTCCAGCCCCGTCCGCGTCGACGCGGCTGTCGGTCCCGACCGCCGCCACCGCCGCACCGGGAATGGTGGTGCCGTTCTGGTTCCGGACGACGCCCGTAACGGACCCAGTGGCCGCGGTCACTGCCAGATGCAGGTCGGCACGGGTGAACGCACGCCCGGCCAGATTGACGAGCACCATCCCGGTCGGCCCCTCGCCCGCCCTGCCTTCGACCACCAACCCCACGTCGGTCGGGAGGTCGCAGAGCAGCATGCGACCGGAGGCGTCGGACCGAGCCGTGGCGGTGGCCGGCACCGCACGAACGGCTGCCGTGCCGATGACGTACGTCGTCCAGTGGGCGGTCACGGCGACGTCGGCCAGCAGCCTGCCGTCGGCGACATCGCGCACCAGCCCGAGGATCGCCCCCGTCTTCTGCCACGGATCGTGCGGGCACAATAAGCGGTGCGCCGCCGCCGGACCCGGGGTCCCGAGGGAGACGGTGGCGGTGCGGCCGGCGGCGATGTCCACGACGACGGGCGCCGCCGATAGGCCGATCGAATCGAGCACAGGATTATCGAAGGTCAGCGTGTAGCGACCGGCCGCGGGCACGACCAGCTCGAACCGCCCGGCGGGATCGGTGCGCGCCATGCGATTGGTGCCTTCGATCCAGACTTCGGCGCCCGCGAGCGGTGACGCGCTGATCAGACTATCGTAGACGACCCCCCGCACGAGCGCGCTCCCTTGCCCGATGGCTCGGGGGGCCACGATCACGCATGCGCAAGCGATGATCAGGGTCGGTCGGACGGCGGTGCGACGGACCATAGCCCCTATAATACGGTGACAATGTCCGACGGCTAGATTGGGACCGCGATGGCCGACCCCACACCCCCCCTCACCACGCTCTCCGAGGAAGAAGAGCTGTTCCGCCGCACCGTACGGGACTTCGCCGAGCGCGCCGTCCGCCCGCGCGTCGCCGCCATGGAGCGGGCCGCGGCGCTCGACCCCGCCCTGCTCACCCAATGTTTCGAGCTGGGCCTCATGGGGATCGAGATCCCCGAGACACACGGCGGCGCGGGCGGCAGCACGCTCATGACCGTCCTCGCCGTCGAGGAGCTCTCGGCGGTCGACGCGTCGCTCGCGATCTTCGTGGACGTGCAGAACACCCTCGTGAACACCCTGCTCATCAAGTGGGCGAGCGACCACATCCGCAACCGCTATCTGCCGCGGCTCGCCACCGACCTGCTCGGCGCCTACGCGCTGTCCGAGCCGGAGTCGGGATCGGACGCGTTCGGGCTCCAGACGCGCGCCACGCGGGCCGGCGACACGTGGATTCTCGAGGGGCGGAAGCTCTGGATCACCAACGGGGCCGAGGCCGGCCTGTTCGTCATCTTCGCGAACAGCGATTTCTCCAAGGGCTACAAGGGCATCACCGCGTTCGCCGTGGAGCGCGGGTTCAAGGGGTTTGCCGTCGGCAAGAAGGAAGACAAGCTCGGCATTCGCGCCTCGAGCACGTGCGAGCTGATCCTCGACGGCTGCGAGGTGCCGGCGGCGAACCTGGTGGGCCAGGCGGGGATGGGCTACAAGGTTGCCATTGAAACGCTCAACACCGGCCGGATCGGCATCGGCGCCCAGATGATCGGCATCGCGCGCGGGGCGCTCGCCGCGGCCCTCAAGTACGTCAAGGAGCGCAAGCAGTTCGGCAAGCCGGTCGCGGAGTTCCAGGGCGTCCAGTTTCAGCTGGCCCAGGCGGCCACCGAGCTCGAAGCGGCCCGGCTGATGGTGTACAATGCGGCGCGGCTCGAGGACGCGGGCGAGCCCTACACCACGCAGGCGGCCATGGCCAAGCTGTTCGCGGCGCAGGTGGCCGAGCGGGTGACGTCGCTCGCCGTGGAGCTGTTCGGCGGCTACGGGTATACCAAGGAGTACCCGGTGGAGAAGTTCTACCGCGACGCAAAGATCGGCGCGATCTACGAGGGGACGAGCAACATGCAGCTCAACACCATCGCGAAGCAGCTCCTCAAGTGAAAGGAGTCTACGCGTGAGACACATCGGCTGGGCCGTACTGGCGCTGGGCCTCGCCGCCGCCCCGCTCGCGGCGCAAGGGAAAGGCCCCAAGAAGTACGCGGTCACCAATGATCGCGCCTTGGTGGTGACGAAAGAGGTCCTGGTGAAGCAGGGCTACGAAGTCGTGAACGTCGAGAACAACGGGCACGACATCGTCGTGTCGTATCGGCGGGGCAACCGGGGGCGCGGCAAGGGGAAGGGCCCGCCGGTGCGCATGGTGATTCACCGCAACGAAGACCGCGTGGTGTTCCTCAGCGCGCCCAGCGAAGTGCTGGTGGACATCGAGGTGATGCTCAAGCCGTAGGTAAGTAACAGTCGCATGCGGGTTACCAGGGACAGCGTGACGAGCGGCACAGTCTCTTGCGCCGCTCGTCGCGAGTTTCGGTGTGCCCAGTCGTAAGACCCGCTGAGGCCGCCGCGCCCCTCCTCAGCCCCAACGAGCGAGGGGGTAAACGATGCGAGCCTTCATACTGGTCGTGGCTCTGGCGACTGCGCCGTTTTTCGTCGGCGTGTCACAGAGTCCGCAGGGCCTCAATTGCGACAACGGTCAAGGTGACGAGCACCGCTCCGACTCGGGGGAGGTGCACGCCCATCAGGGGACGTGCCTAGTACAACCCCCGCCACCGCCGCCCGGGTGCGTGAATTCCGGACCGGGCACCGGCACCGCGTCGATCACGGGCCAGGTGTTCGTGGATGATCAGACCCAGAGCTTACTCGCGGGCTGGTGCGTGGAGCTCAGGGACGCGAGTGGGGCGGTCATCGCCACCGCGGTCACGAGCGGCACGGCCCTCGACTCGGAGGGGAACAACTACATCTTCACCGGCGTCCTAGCCGGCACCTACACTGTCTGCGAGGAGCTGCCGGCGAATACGACGTGGCACGAGACGTTCCCCCCGAACGGGGCAGATTGCGGCGGCGGCCTGTTCGGATACATCTTCCCCCTCGCGGATGGGAACGGCGCCGACTTCATCTCATTCGGGAATCTCCTGTAGAGCAATAGGATCGAAGGCCCCGGCAGTCTCGCCGGGGCCTGCTTCGTTGTAAGTTCCTCTCCATGCACACCGCCCGGCGCACCCACGGGTTCACCGAATCGGTGATCCGCGGCATGACCCGGCTCGCCAGCGAGCACGATGCCATCAACCTCGCGCAGGGGTTCCCGAATTTTCCCGCCCCCGAGGTCTTGAAGGAAGCCGCCGCGCGCGCCATCGCGGACGACGTGAACCAGTACGCCATCACCTGGGGCGCCAAGCGGCTGCGCGACGCGCTCGCCCGCAAGTACGCCGACTGGTACGGCATGACCGTGAATCCCGAAACCGAGATCACGGTGACGTGCGGCGCCACCGAGGCGATGGCGTCGGCGCTGCTCGCCGTCGTCGATCCGGGCGACGAAGTGATCGTGTTCGAGCCGTTCTACGAGAACTACGGCCCCGACGCGATCCTGTGCGGCGCCAAGCCGGTGTACGTACCGATGCCGGTGGATGCCGAGCTGGACCTGGATCGGGTCGCGGCGGCGTTCTCGCGCCGGACGCGGGCCGTCATCGTGTGCACCCCCAACAACCCCACCGGGCGCGTGCTCACGCGCCGCGAGCTCGAGGCCGTTGCCCAGCTGTGCCGGCGGCACGACGCCTACGCCGTGACCGACGAGATTTACGAGCACATCTATTACGAGGGCGAGCACATCCCGATCGCGACGCTCGACGGGATGCGCGAGCGCACCATCACCATCAGCGGCGCGTCGAAGACGTTCAGCGTGACGGGCTGGCGTGTGGGCACGATCGTCGCCCCCCCGGACGCGAGCGATGCGATCCGCAAGGTGCACGACTTCCTGACCGTGGGCGCCCCGGCGCCCTTGCAGGAGGCGATCGCCGCGGGGCTGGAGACGCTGGGCGACGACTACTACGCGACGCTCGCCCGCAACTACCGCGCCCGCCGTGACCTGCTATGCCGTGCGCTCGTGGACGCGGGCTTCCGCTGCACCCCGCCGCAGGGCGCGTACTATGTGTTGGCGGACTTCTCGAGCATCTCGCCCCTGCCCGACGACGAGTTCGCCGTCTGGCTCACCAAGGAGATCGGTGTTTCTCCCGTTCCGGGGTCGAGCTTCTTCAGCCGGCCCGAGCTGGGGCGGCGGCTGGTGCGATTCGCCTTCTGCAAGACAGAGGACCTGCTCGAGGAAGCCGCCCGGCGGCTCTCCCGGGTCAGGCACCGCGCGCGCCCGGTGGGGGCGTAACGCGAAGACGCAGTTTCGCTAAGGCGAACAGCCAGCGCCCCGGCGGGCCGCTCCAGAAGCGCAGCCGCCGCTCGCCCTTGGGATCGGTGCGATGCTCTGTCCGGCCCCGGGCCACGACGGCGGCGAGCAGGGCGACGATCGTCGCGGCGGCCCACACCATCGGGACGAATGGCCGTGCGGCGAGCGCCGGCGTGCGCGCGATCGCGGCCACGGTGCCGGCCGCGATGGCCAACGTCAGGTAGCACACCCGGCGCGACACCCGCTCGAGCCGCGACGGTCCTTCTCCGTAGAGAAACGCCAGCTCCTCGCGCCGGTGGAACAGCTCCGCCCGCAGCGCGTCGGTCAGGTCGCGGTGGCCAAAGCCCGCCCGGACCAGGCGCCGCACCCGCGCCAGCATCACGGCGATCGGCGCCGCCACGATGGCGAGGGCGCCGGCGACCATCGCCACGCGAGGCTGTGCATCGCGCACGTCGAGGAACCGCAGCACCAAGAGCGGGAGCGCGATGCTCGCGAACGCGCCATACAGAACGCTGGTAGTCGAGAGCTGGCGCGCCTCGGTAACGAACGCGCGCACGGCCACCGCGGTGCGTCGGTCGAGCGCCGCGGCGACGGCCGCGGCGAACGCCTCGCCGCTGGGGTAGCGCGCGTCGGGATCCTTCGCGAGACAGCGGTCGATCGCCTCGGCCAGGCGATCCGGTACCCCCGGGACGAACGACGCGACCGGGGGTGGTGGATCGGTGACGTGGCGGGCGAGCACCGTCATGGCATCCGGCCCGTCGAACGGGAGACGACCGGACAGGGCGAAAAACCCGACCACGCCGAGCGAGTACAGGTCGCTGCGCGCATCCACCGGCCCACCCACCGCCTGCTCCGGGCTCATGAACTCCGCCGTCCCCACCACCCGCCGCGGGTCGGTGCTTCCGCCCCCGTTCACGCGCGCGATACCGAAGTCGGAGACCAGCGCCCGGCCGCTCCGCAGCTCGATCAGGATGTTGTCCGGCTTCACGTCGCGATGCACCACGCCGCGCGCGTGCGCGTAGTCGAGCGCGCGTGCCACTTCCTCGAGCATGCGCGCGACCGCCGTGTAGCTCAGCGGGCCATCGCCGCGCACGCGCTGCCCCAGCGTCTGGCCTTCCACGTACGCCATGGCAAAGAACACGAAATCGCGCACCTCGTCCACGGAGAAGATCGGGATGATGCCAGGGTGCCACAGCTGTGCCGCGGTGCGCGCCTCCTGCAGGAAGCGCTGCTTGGCGTCGGGCTGGAGGGCGCGGTCGGGGGTGAGCAGCTTGAGGGCGACACGGCGCTCGAGGCTCACCTCGCGCGCCAGATACACGACACCCATGCCGCCGCGGCCGAGGCGCCGCTCCAGCACGTAGCGCCCGCCGAGGGCCCGCTGGAGATTCGGAAGGAGGGTGTCCCAAGTCACGGGCTGACTACCCCGGCGGGCCTAGGCCGGGTTCCGTCGGACGGCGTGCAGTTTGGTAACGTCGGCGAAACGGTTCGAACAACGATCTCGTGACCGGGCGCACACAAACTGCGGCCTCGAGTCAGCGCAGCCCGTGACGAGACCACCCGAGAGCGACCGCCCGAACACCGCCACCGTCCTCTACCGCCCTCTACCGTCTGCCTTCAGATTCACCCCCCTATGCGCGCCCCCGAACCCTACATCCCGGCCACGCACTTCCCCGCCGAGCTCACGCCGCGCGCGCTCGTGCTGGGCGTGCTGCTCGGGCTCGTCTTCAGCGCGTCGAGCGTCTACCTGGCTTTGAAGATCGGGCTCACCGTGAGCTCCTCCATCCCGATCGCGGTGCTCTCGATCACGATCTTCCGCGCCCTCGGCCGTACCTCGATCCTCGAGAACAACATCGTCCAGACCACGGGCTCGGCATCGGATTCCGTGGCCGCCGGCGTTGTGTTCACCATTCCGGCCATCCTCTTGATGGGCTACGACCTCGAGATCGGTCGGGTGGCGATGCTGGCGACCGTGGGCGGGCTGATGGGCGTGCTGATGATGATCCCGCTGCGCCGCGCGCTGATCGTCAAGGAGCACGACACGCTGATCTATCCGGAGGGCACGGCCTGCGCGGAAGTCTTGATCGCCGGCGAGGAGCGCGGCCTCCAGGCCAAGCGGGTGTTCCAAGCGTTCGGCGTGGGCTTCGTGTACAAGTTCCTCCAGGGCGGGCTCAAATTCTGGCCCGACGTGCCCGGGAAAGCCCTCGCCTTCTATCCCGGCGCCGCGGTGTTCACTGAGACATCGCCCGAGCTCATGGGGGTCGGCTACATCATCGGCCCGCGCATCGCCGGCTATCTCTTCGCCGGCGGGTGCTTCGCCTACCTCGTGCTCGCCCCGGCGATCAAGCTGGTGGGCACGGGACTCACCGAGCCGTTCGGGTTTCCGGCGGTCAAGCTGATCCGCGACATGAGTCCGGCCGAGCTGCGCTCCAGCTTCGTCTTTTACATCGGGGCGGGCGCCGTCGCCTCGGCCGGGATCATCGCCCTGGCCCGGTCGCTCCCGACCATCATGAGCTCGTTCACCTCGAGCCTGAAGGACCTGCGCGGCTCCGGCCTGAGCCAGGCCATGACGCGGCCCCGCACCGAAGACGATCTCCCCATCTCGCTCACGGTCGGCGGCTCGATCGTCCTCGCCATCGTGCTCACGCTGCTGCCGCAGCTCGGCGTGAACCTGCTGGGCGCGGTGCTGATCGTGATCTTCGGCTTCTTCTTCGCCACCGTCTCCTCCCGCATCACCGGGCAGATCGGCTCCTCCGCCAACCCGATTTCCGGCATGACGATCGCCGCCTTGCTCGGCACCTGCCTCATCTTCGTCGCGATCGGCTGGACCGGCGTGGATCACCGCGTACAGGCGATCTCCATCGCCGCCGTCGTCGCGGTGGCGACGGCGAACGCAGGGAACACGTCGCAAGACCTGAAAACCGGTTTCCTCGTAGGCTCGACGCCGCGGCGCCAGCAGATCGCCATCCTGGTCGGGGCGCTCGCCTCGGCGCTGGCCGTCGGCTGGACCCTCACGTTGCTCAACCGTGCCTACACCTACCCCGTGCCCGAAACCCACGCCGCCTTCAGCGCGCAGTCGCTCACACCGCCGCCGGGTGGCCGGGCGTCGGTCGAGGTGCTGCCCGCCGCCATGGCGGGGTTCCGCATCGCGGGCGGGGATTCCGTCGACCACGCCACCTACCAGGTCGTCCGGGTCTACGTCGTCACGCAGGGCGTCGCGGCCGGCAAATACCTCATGGATCCGAAGACGCACGAGCTGCGCTACGTGCTCGACCCCGGCATCGGCGGCCGCATCCGCGATTATCACGGCCGCGTGATCCCCCGCCTCGATTCGCCCAAAGCGACGATCATGGCGCTCATCACCGACGGCATCCTCACCCATAAGCTGCCGTGGGCCCTGGTACTGCTGGGCGTGTTCATCACCATCGCCATCGAGCTGATGGGCGTGCAGGCCCTGCCCGTTGCCGTCGGCGTGTACCTCCCGATCTCCACCTCGTCGGCCCTGTTCGCCGGCGGCGTGGTGCGCTGGCTGATCGAGCGCCGCTCCCACGACCGGCAGCAGTCGATCGCCGAGCTCGAGTCCGGCCCGGGCGTCCTGTTCTCGAGCGGCCTGATCGCCGGGGGCGCCATCTGTGGGATTGTGCTGGCGGCGATCGCCGGCGTGCTGGGCTCCGCGGACGCGCTCGCCGAGCGGGTGCCCCTGTTCCACGCGCTCGGGGCTCTGCCCGCCTCGAACGCACTCGCGTTCGGCCTGTTCGCGGCGCTGGGAGCGCTGCTGTACCGGGTCGGGATGCGCAAAGAATGACAGGGGCGGTGGTGTCCCGACACGCCCCCACCATTGCTCACCCCTAGATTATCGGCATGCGCATCGTGTCGTTGCTCCCCGCCGCGACCGAGATCGTGGCCGCGCTCGGCGCGATGGGTCGGCTGGTCGGCGTGTCACACGAATGCGACTTCCCGCCCCAGGTGCGCTCCCTCCCCCGGGTCACGCGCAGTCGGATCGATCCGAGCCTTCCCTCAGGCGCCATCGACCGCGCCGTGACGGAGGCGAGGCGCACCGGGGTGCCGACCGTGGAGGTGGATGTCGAGCTCGTGGCGCACCTGCGCCCCGACGTGCTGATCGCGCAGTCGGTGTGCGAGGTCTGCGCCATCGGCGAGGCCGACCTGGCGCGCGTCGTGACGACCCTGATCCCGATTCCGTGGGTCGTGACGCTGCACGCCCACACCCTGAACGGCGTACTCGAGGACATCGTCAAGGTGGGGGAGGTCCTGGAGCTGCGGGACGAGGCCGAGGAGCTGCTGGCGGGATTGCGCTACCGGTTGCGGCGCGTCCGGAATCAGCATGCTGCGCCCCGCCGTCCGCCGCGCGTGCTGGTGCTCGAATGGTTGGACCCCCCCTACGTGGCGGGCCACTGGGTCCCGGAGCTCGTGGCACTCGCGGGCGGGACAGACGTCGCCGCTGCGGCGGGTGAGCCCTCGCGGCAACGCTCGTGGGCGGAGCTGACGGCGCTCGAGCCCGATCTGGTCCTGGTGGCGCTGTGCGGGTTCGACGTCGCGCGCGCCCGGGCCGAGCTCGCCGCCGTGCGCGCGGACGTGCCACGGGCGCTACTCGGCCGCCGCGTCGAGTTCGTCGACGGGAGCGCCTATACGTCCCGTCCGGGGCCACGTTTGGTGGACGCGGCCGAGCGTCTCGCGGCGTTGATCACCCGTTGACGGCCAGCTGACAGCATGATGATCGGCGTGCTCCTGCTCTCGTGGAACGTGGCGTCGGGGAACGTGCCACGCGGGCTGCTTCAGCAGCCCACGGACACGCTGCGGCTGTGCGCCGTGGGGGACCTGAACCTCGACCGGCGCGTCGCCGGGGCGGGATGGTTGCAGGGTGACACACTCTATCCCTTCCGGGCCCTGCTCGAGTCGCTGCGCGGAGCGGACATCACCTTCGGCAACCTCGAAAGCCCGATCGCCTCCGACGCGACGCCCGTGCCCGATTCGGCGGGCGTGTTCGCGGCGCCCCCCGTCGCCGCGCTGGCCCTGGCGCGGGCCGGCTTCGACATCGTGAGCACGGCGAACAACCACGCCTGGGACGGCGGGCAGTCCGCCGTCGAGGAGACCATGCGGCTGCTCACGCGCGCCGGGGTACGCTTCGTCGGCTCGGGGTTCGGGCGTGACATGGCAGAGCAGCCGGTGATCCTCGAGCGCCGGGGCTGGCGGGTGGCGTTCTTCGCGGTCACCCGCGCCTGGAATCCGGCGCCATACACCTTCTACAAGCACGCTGGCGCCAACTGGGTGGCGTGGGGCGACACCGCCTGGATTTACCCCGCCATCCGCGCACTCAAGGCGAGCGGCCGGGCGGACTTGATCGTGGTGAGCGTGCACGGCGGCCGGGAATACGCGGACGAGCCGCCCGACTATCATCGCGACCTGTTGTACGGCCTGGTCGACGCCGGCGCCGATCTCGTGCTGGCGCACCACCCCCACGTGCTGCAACCCGTGGTGTGGTCCCGGGGCAAGCCGATTGTGCAATCGCTCGGTAACTTCGTGTTCGTGCAAAGCGACCCGCGGACGCAGCTGTCCGCCATTCTGCGCGTGGCGGTGGCTCCAAACCACCGGATGCGCGTCTCCGCCGTGCCCGTGCGCGTCGGTCCGCAGCCCAGTCTCGCGACCGGCGCGGCGGCCGACAGCGTGCGGCGCCGTCTCCGCGTACGTCTCTCGACACCACTCCCGTCCAAGCCATGACGCGCGATACCCTCGCCTTCCTGAAGCGACTGCTGGACTCGCCCGGACCGTCCGGGTTCGAAACGGCGCCCGCCCGTGTCTGGCGGGAGGAGGTCAAGGCGTTCGCCGACCAGGTAACGGCCGACGTGCACGGCAACTCGGTCGCGACGGTGAACGCGACGGGCACGCCCCGGCTCATGCTGGCCGGCCACATCGACGAGATCGGCCTCCAGATCACGCACGTGGACGACGAGGGATACCTCTACTTCGCCGGCATCGGCGGCTGGGACTCGCAGGTGCTGGTGGGCCAGCGGGTGGTCATCACGGGGCCCAAGGGAGCCGTGCGCGGCGTGATCGGCAAGCAGGCCGTGCACCTGATGAAGCGGGAGGACATGGACAAGGTCTCGAAGATCACGGACCTCTGGATCGACATCGGCGCGGCGAGCAAGGCGGAGGCGCTCGAGCGCGTGCGCGTGGGCGACGCCGCGGTGCTCGACGCGGGGGTGCAGGAATTCCCCAATGGCCGTATCGTGTCGCGCAGCATCGACAACCGCATCGGCGCGTACGTGGTGGCCGAGGCGCTCCGCTTGCTCGCCGCGGAGCGGCCGAAGCACGCCGGTGTGTTCGCGGTCGCCACGACGCGCGAGGAGATCGCCTGGACGGGGGGAGGAGCGCGCACCAGCGCGGTGGGTATCGATCCCAGTGTCGCGCTCGTGGTGGACGTCACGCACGCGACCGACTGGCCGGGGGCGGAAAAGAAGCGTGCCGGCGAGCACAAGCTCGGGGGCGGTCCGGTGCTGGCGCGCGGCTCGGCCGTGAGCCCGGTCGTCTTCGAGATGCTGGTGGCGTGCGCCGATCAGGAGAAGATTCCCTACAGCATCCAGGCGGCGCCGCACGACACCGGCACGGACGCCGACGCGATCTACAACGCGCTGCGGGGCATTCCGACGGGGCTGGTGAGCGTCCCCAACCGCTACATGCACAGCCCCAACGAGATGGTCGCGCGGGAAGACCTCGAGCGGGCGGCGCGGCTGCTCGCGGCGTTCGCCCGGCGGCTCGACCCCAAAGTCAGCTTCGTTCCCACCTGACAGGCTAGCCGCGCCGCTTCCGCCCGAGCTCGCTGACCGCGGCCCGCGCGGCCGCCCGCACCTGCTTGTCGCCGTCGTCGGCCAGGCCGTCCAGCGTACCGCGCGCCGCCGGCGTCGCGGCCAGCCGCAACCCCTCCACCGCCGCGAGGCGCAGCGATGCCGACTTGCGCCCGAAGATCCGGCCAGCGGGTTGCGAGCACTTGATCAGGGCCTGCACGGCGTCGGGGCTGGCGATACGGCCCAACGCGAGAATCAGCTCGCGCAGCACGCCCTCGTCTTTTTCCTCGTCCATCGCGACCACCAGGGGCATGGCGAGCGCCGCCGACTTCTGGCCGCCGATTCCCAACGCCACCTGCATCCGCACCTCGGGCGACGGATCGTGCAGCGCCCGGCGCAGCGGCTCCACCGCGGCCCGCGTCCCGATCTTGGCCAGCGCCAGCGCCACTGCCTTGCGCACCCGCTCGTCCTCGTGCTCCAGGTGCCGCGCCAGGGCGGGGACGGCCGCCTCTATCCCGAGCTCACCGATCAGCTCCGCCACGTTGCGCACCACAAACCACTCTCGATGCTCGAGCGCGTGGACGAGCTGGTCGGTGCCCTCGGTCATATGCCGCAGCGCGTCGAAGGCCGAGCGCCGTTCGTCCATCGTGGGCGCCGCCACCAGCCGATCCATCAGCACCTCCACCGCCCCCGCACCGCCCCGCCGCAGCGCCGCCACGGCGTCGGCCCGATACTTGGGCTCCGGGAGGAGATAAACGAGCGCGTCCAGCGCTGACTTGGTGTAGACCCGGCGCAGCGCGATCGCGTACTGGCGGCGCATACCGCTGGCTTCGGGGACGCTCTCCTCCACCCGCACGATCGCGCTGATCACGCCCAATAACTGATCGGGGCGGCGCTGCTTGAGCGCCAGCTCGACGTGGTGCACCAGCGCCGCCAGCAGGTCTCCCACCGCGGGGCCGCTGGGGTCGCGCGTGAGCTGTGCCACCACGTCGGAGGCGCCCGCCGGCAATGGCAACGACCCGGCGGCCGGGCGTGGCACGCTCGGGGGCGGTGCGGCGGGCGGAGCAGGAGCCGGGGGGGCTGGGGGGCCCGGGGGGGAGGGAGGGGGATCCGCGGAAGGCCGCCTCGCCCCCACGTCGGCCCGTGACACCCGTGGGGCCGAGGGAGCCGAGGGTGCCGGTGGCGTCGCGGGTTGCGGGGAGGCGGGGCGGACGGTGCCGGGCAACGCATCCGCCGCCGGAGGCGGCGGCGGGTCGTGCGACACGAGCGGCACGCCATCGATGGGGACCGACTTGGTGTCACGCCATGGCTCGCCGCGCAGGATCCCATCGGTGCCGGTGGGGCGCGACGCCCTGGGAATGATCGCCTCATGCGACTCGATGTCCTGCGACGACGCCACCGGAGGGGACGAGGGCGGCTCCGCTGCTTCGGGAGACGCGAGGGTCACGCGGATACGGTCCACGCCGGCCGCCGCGAGGCGGCTCGGAATGTCGTCCGTGCCCGGCTGATCGGCGAGCGCCCTGAAGAGCTGGAACAGCTGCGGCGGGGGCGGTGCGGCGGGCAACGCGATCTCGCCAATGCCGTGGAGGTCGAGCCGCTGCACCAGGCCCGTCAGACCCTCGCCCTCGCACGGGATGCCGTTGATTTCGAGGCGTCCCCCGGCGGCCCGGAGGCTGACGGCGGCGTCTTGCAGCAAGCCGAGCAGTGCGCGGAACTCCGCCTTCTGGTCGTCCCGCGCGCCCGGCTCGCGAAACAGGGTTACGCAGCGTGCAAACCGCGCAGCGAGCGTTTCGTGCGTCGACATCGGGCCGGTCAATCTAGGGGGAGCGTCCACCCCCGGCAACGCGGCCGCCTTCCGGGAGGGTCGTGCCAACGATAGATATAGCCGCATGGTCGCGACCGGCTCGATCGTGCGCGCGCTGCGCGCCGCGCATCTGCACGACGCGCCCCGCGCCCAGCTGCTGCGTCTGGCCTGCGACAGCATCCGCGGCCTGGGCGCGCCCTACACGTCGGTGTACGCCTACATGCTGCACGGCGACGACCTGGTGCTCGAGGCATTCGCGGGCCGCGAGACGGAGCACACGCGCATTCCCGTGGGGCGCGGCGTCTGCGGGACCGCGGTGGCGACCGGCGAGGACCAGAACGTCGCCGATGTGGGTGTGGTGGGCAATTACCTCGCCTGCAACCTCGCAACCAAGTCGGAATTGGTCGTCCTGATCCGCCGGGGTCGCACGATTCTCGGGCAGCTGGACGTCGATTCGGACGTGCCCGCGGGCTTCACGCCGGAGCACCACCAGGCCGTGAAGGCCGTCGCCGACGCGCTGGCGGTCCTGCTGTGATGGTCATGCCTCGGAACGGGTTTCCGCCGTGCCCTCGGGCAGCCCCAGGAGGCCCAACCGTCCGGCGTCCGCGTCGTGATCGAGCAGCTCCGCGTACCGCCCCCACTCGACGATGGTGCCGAACAGCGACTCCGCCGGAATGAACGGGAAGTAAATGGTGAGATCGGCGAGGACCTCCTCGTCCTCCACCGCCCCTTCGCTCTCCTTCAGCATCGCCACCAGCCGGGCGAACAGCGGCTGCTTGGCCAGCCGCGCGCGGGTCGCGTCCTTGCGGGCGGCGTCGTCCATCGCCATCACTTCGCGCCCCATCTGCGTGAGCTGCACCACCTCGCCCGGTGTGGTGACCCAGCCGAGCTGCTCCGCCCCGCGCACCACGGCGGACATGCGGTCGTAGTCCACCCCCAGGTCTTCGGCGAGCTCGAACACCGGCCCCTTCCCGCCGGGCCGCGTCAACAGATGGTCCAGGAGACCGGTGACCTCCGACACGTGGACGCGCGGGAACGGGATGAGACGCTGGGGCGTGGCCGGCGCGGGCTCGGGGAGCAGCGTCGCCGTGAGGATCGCGTGCAGCCGGTCCACCATGTCCTCGAACTCGGGACTCCGCTCCTGCCGTGGGTACGGCAGCGCGTTCTGGAGCTCCTCGCGCACGTGCCCGGGATTGGAGCCGAATACGACGATGCGGCCCGCGAGGAACACGGCTTCCTCGACGCTGTGCGTGACGATCACGAGCGTGTTCACGCCGGTCGCGGGGTCGCGCCACAGGTCGACGACCTGGCTGCGCAGGTTTTCGGCGGTGAGCGGATCGAGCGCGCCGAACGGCTCGTCCATCAGCATGATCTCGGGAGCGACGGCCAGGGCGCGCGCGAATCCGACCCGTTGCTTCATCCCCCCCGAGAGCTCCTTGGGGTACGCCTGCTCGAAACCGTCGAGCCCTACCAGGTTGATGGCGCGGGCCACGGCGTCGCGCCGGGCGGGCCCATCCACGCCCCGCGCTTCCAGCCCCATCGCCACGTTCTCGGCTACGGTGAGCCAGGGGAGGAGCGCGAACGACTGGAACACCATCGCCGCCGCGGCGAGCACTCCCTCCAGCGGCTGCCCGCGGTACAGCACTGCGCCATCCACCGGACGCGCCAGTCCGGCGAACAGCCGCAGCAGCGTGCTCTTGCCGCACCCGGACGGGCCGACCAGCGCCACCACCTCGTGCTCGCACACGCTGAGGGAGACATCGCGCAGCGCCTCGAGCATCTGGCCGTTCGGCAGGCGGAACCGCTGCGTCACGTGCCGCGCCTCGAGCAGCAGCGTTCCCGCGCTCATGCGGCCAGTCCGAAGCGGGCTTGCGCCCACTGCATCAGCGACCGCCACACGAGGCGGTTCCACCCCACCACGATCAGGCTCATGAGCGCGATGCCCCCCGCCAAGAGCGGGAAGTTGGCGTGCGCCGTAGCCTCGCTGATCAGGCTTCCCAGGCCTCTCGTCGTGCGCAGCCTTCCCCCGGCCTCGATGTACTCGGCGACGATGGACCCGTTCCACGCGCCTCCCGCCGCCGTCACCCACCCCGTCACGAGCGCCGGGAACGCCGCCGGCAGGTACAGCGCGCGCCACCGCGCCAGGCGCGGCAGCCGGAACACCGTGGCCGCGTCCTTCAGCTGCTCGGGGATGGCGGCCACGGCGGAGATCACGTTGAAAAGGATGTACCACTGCCCGGCGAGCACCATCAGCGCTACGGCGCCGAGCCCGAGCCCGACCCCGATCCGCTGGAACAGCAGGATCACGAGCGGGAACAGCATGGGAGCGGGGAACGATGCGACCACCTGGATCACCGGCTGCAGCGCGCGGGCGAGCCGCGGCGAGCGGCCGATCCACACACCGGCGGGCAGGGCCCACGCGGTCGACACCACGACGGCGCCCATCACGCGGGCGAAGGTGAGTGCGGCGGACGAGGCGAGCGCGCCCCAGTCCCGCACGCCGAGCTGGGCCAGCAGCAGCCACAGGCTCCTGGCACCGAGCAGCGCGGCCGCGGCCACCGCGGCGATCACCAGCCCCGCGCCGAGGCGCCGCGCCACGGGATGGTCCAGGGCGAAGCGCGGCGCGCGCCAGATCACCGGACCCACGGCGCGGAACGGGCGCTCCAGCGGCCGCGCCGCCCGGCGCGCCCCGAGGTAGGCGCGGCGCTGCAGCAGCGCCGCGCGCCGCGGCAGCCGCGCCCGCCGCAGGAAGTCGAGCACCCACGAGCCCGGCGCCGCAGCGCCGCCCGTCGTATCGTCCAACCGGAACTTCTCGACCCACACCACCAGGGGCCGCCACAACAGCTGGTCCACGCACACGATCATCAAGACCATGGCGAGGATCGCCAGCAAGACGGCTGTGGCATGCCCCTGATCGAGCGCGACGCTCATGTAGGAGCCGATGCCCGGCAGGCGGTAGTCGTGGTCCCCCAGGCGGAACGCCTCGTTCACCATCAGGAAGAACCAGCCCCCCGCCATGGACAACATCCCGTTCCACACGAGCCCCTGCGCCGCCGCGGGCACCTCCAGCTGCCAGAACGTGCGCGACGCCTTCCAGCCCGCGATCTTGCACGCCTCGCGCAGCGGCGCGGGCAGGCCCTTGAGCGAGTTGTAGAAGGACAGCGCCAGGTTCCACGCCTGGGCCGTGAAGATCATCAGGATCGCGGCGAGCTCGAGACCGACGTTGCGCGTGGGGAAGAGCGACATCAAACCGAGCACCAGCCCGGGCAGGAAGCCGAGCACCGGGATGCTCTGGAGAATGTCGAGCAGCGGCAGGAGCAGGCGCTCCCCCGCGCGCGACTTGGCGGCGGCCCACCCGAAGCTCAGGGCGAAGAGATACGAGATCACGAGCGCCAGCACCCCGCGCGCCAGCGAGTACAGGGTGTAGCGCGGCAGCGCCGTGAAGCGCAGGTCGATCACGACGGCTTGCGCGAACGGCGCCTCGAACTCGCGGGCGAACGCGACCACCATCGCGATCACACCGCCCAGCAGGCAGAGGACCGCGACGTCGGCGAGCCCGAGCCCCCGCAAGCCGGGCGGCGTTAGGGCGGGTGGAAAACGCATCGGCTTCATGGCCACCCGAACGGTGTAGTTTGAGACGCGATGGACCAGACGACGGTCGAACTGAACGGCGTCCGCATCTACACGCGACGCGTCGGAGACGGCCCGCCGGTCGTGGTGCTGCACGGCGGTCCCGGCGCCCACCACGACTACCTGCTTCCCCAGTACGACCGGCTCGCGCTCGGCCGCACTCTCCTCTATTACGACCAGCGCGGTGGTGGCAGGTCACCCGTCCCGCGCGATACCCCCGTCGGATGGCGCGAGCACGTGGCCGACCTCGAGGCGCTGCGCGATCACTGGAGCCTCGAGCGGGTCACGCTGCTCGGCTACTCCTGGGGCGGCCTGCTCGCCGTGCTCTATGCCCTCGAGTATCCCGCCCGGATCGACCGGCTCGCCCTCGTCTCGTCCGCGCCCCTCACCGCCGCCTGGCGCGACGAGTTCGACCGCCGCCTCGCCGCCCGCATGACCCAGCCGTGGATCGCGCGGGCCCGGGCCGAGCTCACCGCCACCGGCCTGTCGCGCACCGATCCCGAAAAGTACCGCCGCCTGGCGTTCGCGCTATCGGTCGCGGGGTACTTTCACGATCCCAGCCACGCTCGCGAGATGACCCCGTTTCGCGTCACCGCCCGGACCCAGCAGGCGGTGTGGCAGAGCCTGGGATCCTACGATCTCCGCGCGCGCGTCAGCCAGACCTTTCCGGACGGCACCGCTCCCCGCGCCCTGCTGCTGCATGGCATCTACGACCCCATGCCCCTGGAATCGGCTCGCGAGACCGCGGCGCTCCTCTCCACGGGCGTGATCCAGCTCGCCACGGGGCACGCCCCGCACGTCGAGGCCACGGCGGATTTCGTGCGGACGCTCGATCCGTTTCTGCCGCAAGCCTGATGCCATGCTTCCGCCATGCGATCGCCGTCTGTACGTTCCGGGCACCATCATGCCCGCCAGGACGAGAGCTAGGCCGCGCCGCGGCGTGGGACGCGAGACCCTGGCCGCACGACGGCTGCGGGTCCGCAAGATCGTCGCCCGGCTGGAGCAGGCGTACCCCGATGCCACCTGCGCACTGCGTCACGAAAGTGCGCTCCAACTGCTCGTAGCGACCATCCTGTCGGCCCAATCGACCGACGCCCGGGTCAACATGGTCACCCCCGCCCTGTTCGCGAAGTACCGCTCGGCGCGGGATCTGGCGGGCGCCGACCCGGCGGTGCTGGAGCAAGAGATCCACAGCACCGGGTTCTTCCGCAACAAGACCAGGTCCATCATCGGGATGGCCCAGGCACTGCTCGAGCGGCACGGGGGCGAGGTGCCCGACACCATGGAGGCCCTGGTCCAGCTCCCGGGCGTCGGCCGCAAGACCGCGAACGTGGTGCTCGGGACCTGGTTCGGGAAGAACGAAGGGATCGTGGTGGACACCCACGTGCAGCGCCTGTCCACCCTGCTCGGCCTCACGCGCGAGACGGATCCCGTGAAAATCGAGCGGGACCTGATGGCGCTCGTACCGCGCGAGAAGTGGACCTGGTTCTCCCACACCCTGATCCTGCACGGTCGGCGCGTGTGCGTGGCCCGGCGGCCCCGATGCGAGATCTGTGTCGTCAACCGGTGGTGCCCGAGCTCGCGCGTATGAAGCCGGGTGCGGCGTTGCCGGATGAGGCGTGGCCGGGTGAGGCGTTGTCGGGTAAGGCGTTGCCGAAGAGGCGTTGCCGGCAACGCACTACTCGGCAACGCTGTATCCAGCAATGAACCTTCCCCCCATCGACCGGGCCGCCCTCGTGGCCACCCGCCGCGACCTCCACCAGCACCCCGAGCTCGGCTTCGAGGAGCGGCGCACCGCTACGCTCGTCGCGGAGCGGCTCAAGGCCTTGGGCTACAGCGTCAGGACCGGCGTGGGCCGGACGGGCGTGGTCGGGCTGCGCGATGGCGCGACGGGATCGTGCGTGCTGGTTCGAGCCGACATGGACGCCCTCCCTGTCGAGGAAGCGAACGACGTCCCGTACCGCTCGAAGCACCCGGGCAAGATGCACGCCTGCGGCCACGACGGACATGTCGCGATCGGTCTCGAGGTCGCACGCCGGTTGCACGCGGCATACCTGCCGGGGCGGGTGAAGTTCGCCTTCCAGCCCGCCGAGGAGGTCTCCGACGGCGCGGAGGCGATGATTCGGGACGGCGTGCTCGACGCGCCCAAGGTGGACGCGGCCTTCGGCATCCACCTGTGGAACGACCTCCCCGCGGGCACCATCTCGGTGATGCCGGGCCCGGTGATGGCGTCGGTGGACCAGTTCGAGATCACGATCGTCGGGCGCGGCGGCCACGCCGCCGCCCCGCAGCAGGCGATCGACCCGGTGCTGATCGCGGCGCACCTGGTGACCGCGCTGCAGAGCCTCGTGTCGCGGCGCCGCAACCCGTTCGAGGAGGGGGTGGTGTCCGTCACGCAGATCAACGCCGGCCACGCCTTCAACGTGATTCCCGAGCGGGCTGAGCTGCGCGGCACGGTGCGCACGTTCGGCGGCAGATTCTACGACGAGGCGCCCCAGCTGGTCGAAGCGACTGCGCACGGCATCGCGGGCGCATTCGGCGCGAGCGCGCAGGTGCGCTACCGGCGGCTGTCCAAGCCCCTGGTGAACGACGCGCGCATGGCGGCGTTGATGAAAGGCGTAGCACAGGAAATCGTCGCGCGAGAGCGTGTGATCGATGGGGTCCGGACCATGGGGGGAGAGGACATGTCGTACTTTCTCGCGAGTGTGCCCGGCGCGTTCGCCTTCGTCGGCTCCGCGCCGCCCGACAAGAAGGGCGCGCCCCATCACAGTCCTACCTTCGACATCGACGAGGAGAGCCTGGTGGTCGCGGCCGAGCTGGTGACGCGGACCGTGGTGCGGTATCTGGAGAGCGGACTTTGATCGGCAGACAGACGATCGCGGCAGCGGCAACGCTTCTTGCGGTGAGCGCGTGTGCCCGCGAGAGCCGCAATACCGCTCGCCGAGAGAGTGCGTCGGTTGATCTGGCTTGCCTGAGCCCCGATTCGACAAGATCCCCAAGGTCCCTGACGTTCTCGAACCTGAAAGTCTCCGCCGTTACCGGTGACTTGTCCGGGTTTAAGCTCTCCTTCTCACTGGAAGAGTGGGCTGGGCAGATGTGGTGGGCGGAGGGAGCGTTGGGCGCTCCTCTAACTTTGAGCGCTACCCATTTCGACGCGGATTCGAAGACCCTCACTTTCACGAGGGTGGACAGAGCTGATACGGGGCGCTTTCAGGGTTGGTTTACGTGCGACAGTGTGTGGGGACTGTTTGTGCCGTTCCCGATTAAGGACGCACTTCAAGGCCGAGCCCGGGCTCTCAGCCCGGGAACAAACATCGGAGCACGCCTCGGGCTAGATTTCCCCTTCCGATGCCCAATCTCCTCGCCACCGAACCCTCCGCCTACCTGAAGTCCGCCGCCCACCAGCCGGTGCACTGGCATCCCTGGGGCGACGCGGCCTTCGCGCGCGCCCGGGCGGAGGACAAGCCCATCCTGCTCGACATCGGCGCGGTGTGGTGCCACTGGTGCCACGTGATGGACGGCGAGTCGTACGAGGACGCCGGCGTGGCCGACCTCCTCAACGCGGACTTCGTGTGCATCAAGGTGGACCGCGACGAGCGGCCCGACGTGGACGCGCGCTACCAGCGCGCCGTCCAGGCGCTCTCCGGACAGGGCGGCTGGCCGCTCACCGCGTTCCTGACACCCGAGGGCGAGGTGTTCTACGGCGGGACGTATTTCCCGCCCGAGCAAAACCACTACGGCCGGCCGGGATTCCCGTCGGTGCTGCGGCAGGTGGCGGGCATCTACCGGCAGCAGCGTGACAAGGTCGCCGAGCACGCGCGGGCGATCCGCAAGCACGTCGCCGAGTCGCTCGACGAGGCCCGGAGTGGCGACGTCAGCCCCGCCACGCTCGAGCGGGCGGCCGCCGAAATGGCGCGGGCGTTCGACGTCCGCTACGGCGGGTTCGGCACCGCGCCCAAGTTCCCCCACCCCGCCGCCGTGCAGTTCCTGCTGGCGCGCTGGCACGACACGCACGAAGACTGGGCGCGCGAGGTGGTAGAGAAGACGCTCACCGGGATGGCGCGGGGCGGGATCCGCGATCACGTGGGAGGAGGCTTCCATCGCTACGCGGTGGACGAGCGCTGGATCGTGCCGCATTTCGAGAAGATGGCGTACGACAACTCGGAGCTGCTGCACGCCTACCTCGACGGCTACGCCGCGCTCGGCACCCCGCTCTTCAAGCGGGTGGCGCAGGGAATCGTGGACTGGGTGCTCGAGGTCCTGTCGGACGGCGAGCGGGGCGCCTTCTATACCTCCCAGGACGCGGATGTGCGGTTCGGAGACGATGGCGACTACTGGACCTGGACGGTGGATGAGCTCAGGGAAGCGTTGTCGGAGAAGGCGTTCCCGGTTGCCCGAAGGGTGTTCGACGTGGAAGAGCAGGGCGAAATGCACCACAACCCGCGCAAGAATGTGCTCTGGTGGAAGAGTGATCCCGCGGGCGACGACGAGTGGCCCCTGCTCGAGCGCGCACTCGTGCAGCTCAAGACCGCGCGCGACCACCGCACGGCTCCCTTCGTCGACACGACCCCCTACGTGAACTGGAACGCGATGATGGCCGCCGCCTTCCTGCACGCGGGTGCGGTGCTCGACCGGCCGGACTGCAACACGCTCGCGCTCCGTGTCCTCGGCCGGATCTGGACCGAGGCGTGGGACGAGGAGGGGGGGATGAGTCACGTGATCGGGCGGACGGAGCCGCGCGGCCTGCTCGAGGACAACGTGCACGCGGCAGCCGCGTTCCTCGACGCGTTCGAAGCCACCGGCGACGAGGCCTGGCGCACGCGCGCGATCACGGTGATGCAGCAGTGCCGCCGGGCGCACTGGGACGACGCCGGAGGGGGCGGGGGGGGCGGGGGGGGCGGGGGGGGCGGTTTCTTCGATGTGGCGCGCGACCGCACGGGCTCCGCCTACCTGGCGACGCCCGCCAAGCCGGTCCAGGACGCGCCCACGCCCTCGGGGAACGGTGTCGCCGCGCTGGTGCTGGCGCGCCTCGCGGCGCTCACGGACGACGCGCAGTGGCGCGGCCTGCTCGACCGCCAGCTCGCCACGTTCGGCGGCGCCGCGCCGCAGCTGGCGTTGTACGGCGCGACCCTGCTGCGCGCCGTCGATTGGGCCTTGAATCCCGTGACGCGAGTCGAGGTGTCCGGTGTCCGGGGTCCCGGAGCGGCGTGTGACATGCACCTGCTCGCGCTGCAAGCGTATCGTCCGCGTAAGATCGTCATCCGAGCCACCGCGGACCGACCGGGCGCGACGGTGTGCGTCGGCACGACCTGCTCGCTGCCCGTCGCCACGCCCGACGCGCTGCGTGCGCTGCTCTCGTGAAGCGACGAGTCCTCGGCCGCACCGGCCTGGCCGTGGGCCCCATCGGCTTCGGCGCCTGGGCCATCGGCGGCAATCGCTTCGGCAACTCGTACGGCTCCACCGACGACGCCGAGTCGCGGCGCGCGGTGCGGCGGGCGCACGAGCTGGGGTGCAACTTCTTCGACACCGCGGACGTGTACGGACACGGGCACTCGGAGGAGGTGCTGGGTGCGGCGCTCGACGGCATCCGGCCCGACGTGATCATCGCGACGAAGGTCGGGGGCAACTTCTACAACCGTGACGTGAACCCGCTGCTCATTCCCCGGATCACCGAGGCGCTGGGCCGCCCGCTCGCCGAGGTTGCGCCCGACGCCGCGCTTCCGGTGACGCACGACGCGTGCTTCTCCCCCCCCTACGTCCGGTTCGCGGTCGAGCAATCGCTGCGGCGGCTGCGCACCGACTACATCGACCTGCTGCAGCTCCACAACCCCGCGCTCGGGCTCATCGCCGACCCGGAGACCTATCGCGTGCTCGACGACCTGAAAGCGGAAGGAAAGATCCGCTTCTACGGCGTCTCGGTGCACCCGCCCGAAGAGGGCCTCGCGGCGGTGGAGGTCACGCGGCCCGACACAGTGCAGATCGTGTACAACCTCGTGCGCCGTGCCGCGGAAGACCGCTTCTTTCCCGCCGCGCGCGCCACCAACGTGGGCGTGATCGCGCGGGAGCCCCTGGCCAACGGCTTCCTGGCCGGGAAGTACCGGCAGGACAGCATCTGGGAGCAGGGCGACATCCGCGGCCGGATGCCGCGTCCCTACGTGGCGCAGCTCGCCGCACTGGGAGCCCGCGTCGCAGAGCTGGCCGGCGAGGCGGGGGTCAGCGCGGCGCAGCTCGCCCTCCGCTTCGCGCTGGACAACGACGCCGTGTCGGTGGTGATTGTAGGCATGAAGACCGTGGCGCAGGTGGACGAGAACCTTTCTGTGGAGACCTGATGCCGAACAAGAAGGCCGTATTCGAGACCGCCCGAGGCCGCATCGAGGTGGACCTGTTCGCCGACGAGGCGCCGGGAACGGTCGCCAACTTCGAGAAGCTCGCCAACTCCGGGTTCTACGACGGAACCCGGTTTCATCGGGTGATCCCCAACTTCATGATCCAGGGCGGCGATCCCTACTCCAAGACCGGCAAGGGACGGGTCGGCACCGGCGGGCCGGGCTATACCATCAAGTGCGAGACGGACAAGAACGTGCACAAGCACGTGGCGGGTACGCTCTCCATGGCCCACGCCGGCAAGGACACGGGCGGCAGCCAGTTCTTCATCTGTCACTCGGCGCAGCCGCACCTCGACGGCGTCCACACCGTGTTCGGACAGGTGAGCAAGGGGCAGGACGTGGTGAACAAGGTCGCGCAGAACGACGAAGTGAAATCAATTCGCGTGACGTGAGAAGTCCCGAATCAACGGAGAGATTCATGCGCACCATCGTCGCATTCGCCGCCCTCGCCCTCCCTGTCGCGCTGACCGCCCAGACCGGCCAGTTCGTCGTGCGGCTCGGCACCGACACGCTCGCGATCGAGCAGTACACCCGCACCCCGGACCGGCTGCAAGGCGAGCAGGTGGTGCGCAGCCCGCGCACCGTGCACCGCCTCTACAGCGCAACCTTCGGACCGGGCGGCGCCATCGCCCGGTTCGAGCTCGTCACGCACAATGTGTCGGGCGCGCCCGGTCCGGCGGAGACCAAGGCCGTGGCCGAGTTCACGGGCGACTCCGCCGTCGTCACCGTGCCGCGGCGCGATTCCACGGTCACGCTGCGGGTGAGAGCCGGTCCGGGTGCCGTCCCGTTCATCGGCCAGGGATTCGGCCTCATCGAGGAAGTGGTGCGCCGGGCCAAGGCGTCCGGGAGCGCTCGCTACACCACCACCATGTTGCCGCTGGGCGACACGGAGCCCCTGGAGGTGACGGTCACCCCCCGCGGACCCGACTCGCTCACGCTGGTGCTGGGCGCGATCGGACCGTTGCGGGCGCGCGTGGACGCCCAAGGCACGCTGCTCGGCCTCAGCGGCATCGGCAGCACGATGCAGGTAACGGTCGAGCGCACCCAGGGCCTCGACTTCGCCGCGCTCGGGAAAGGGTTCGCGCCCCGCTCGCTCGGCGTGCTCTCGCCGCCGGACTCGGTCAAGGCGAACGTGGCGGGCGCCGCGCTCGCGGTGCGCTACAGCCGGCCCTCGACGCGCGGCCGCGTGATCTTCGGGAACGTGGTCCCCTGGAACCAGGTGTGGCGCACCGGCGCGAACCAGGCCACTGTGTTCGAGACGAGCGCCGATGTCGTCATCGCCGGCACCCCCGTGCCCGCCGGCAAGTACTCCCTGTGGACGCTCCCCTCCCCCGGCGGCTGGAAGCTCATCGTCAACAAGAACACTGGTCAGTGGGGCACCGACTACAAGGCCCAGTACGACCTCGCCCGGCTCGACATGACCGTGGAGCAGCTGCGGCAGCCGGTGGAGCAGTTCACCATCGCGATCGAGCCTCGGGGGACGGGCGGCGTGCTGCAGCTCGAATGGGAGCAGACGCGGGGCTGGGTGCCGATTTCTCGAAAGTGAGTCCATGCATCTCGACTTCGCCGTCGTCGCCGACTACGCGATTGTCGATCAGGCCGGCAAGCTGTCGGTGCTGGGCATCTTCCAGCACATCTGGGTGCAGCAGTTCCCGGCGATGCACCCTCGGCTGCACCTGGTGCTGCGCCTCAAGGGTAAGCGCACGGAGGTCGGCGAGCATCACGTGCAGATCCGGCTGGTGAACGAGCAGAACACGGAGATCCTCGGCGGGACCGGCAGCGTGAGCTTTGCCGAGCCGCCCGCGGGCGTGACCGACATCGAGGCGGGGGCGATTCTCGTGTTCGACGTGCCGTTCCCGCACGCCGGCGCGTACCGCTTCGAGATCACGATCGACGGAGAGCGGAAGGCCGCCGTGCCCCTGACGGTGAGCCAGATGCCAGCGCAAACCGCGGGCGGACCGGGTGGGCAGACGCTCCACTAGTCTCGGGTTCGCGGCGCTGATCCTCGCGGCGGGCTGCCGCGATGCCCCCACCGCGCCGGGCGCGTCGGTTCGGATCGAGCTGTCGACAGCGTGGGTGCGCGCGAGCCCCAGTGACGTCGGCATGAGCGCGGCGGGCCTCGAGGGCGCGACCCACGACGCCGCCGCGGTGCCTCGCTTCCGCAGCCTGCTCGTGGCCCGGCACGGCCGGCTCGTCGCGGAGGCCTACTTCGGGGGAGCGGATTCCACCACGCTGTTCGACGTGCGGTCGGTGACGAAAAGCGTCGTCTGCGCCCTCGCCGGCGTCGCGGTGCGCGACGGCGTGCTGCCCGGCGTGACCGCGCCGATCGCCCCTTACCTGGCGCCACCCGACACGCTGGACGCGGTCGACAGCACCGTCACCGTGCAGCACCTCCTCACGATGACGTCCGGGTACCAGTGGAACGAGGACACCGGCCCCGACTACAACCTTTGGATCGCGGCCGACGATCATTTGCAGTATCTGCTCGACCGGCCTCACGCGACCGCTCCCGGTGTCACGTTCACCTACAACTCGGCGGCGGTGCATACGCTCGGCGTCGTGCTCCAGGACGCCGCCGCGATGCCGCTACCTCAGTACGCCGCCCCGCTGTTCGCGGCGATCGGCATCGATACCGTGGCGTGGGAATCGCTCGACCGCGGCACCGTGAACGGCGGCGCGGGGATCGCGCTGCGGGGGCGCGATCTGCTCAAGTTCGGGCAGCTGTTCCTGCAGCGTGGGTGGTCGGGCGACCGGAGCGTCGTCCCCGAAGCGTGGGTCGACGAAGCCACGCACCCGCAGTTCGCGTGGCGGAGAACCTTCGGTCCGTTGTCGCGCGTCACCTACGGGATGCTCTGGTGGGTGTCCGACGCCACGCCGGCGGCGTTCTACGCCTGGGGCTACGGTGGCCAGTTCGTGTACGTGGTGCCGAGCCGCGATCTGGTCGTCGTCGCGACTACGGACTGGAGCGGGCTGACGGAGGTGACGCCGCAGGCGCTCGCGGCGACGGCGCTCGGTGTGATCGTCAACGACGTCGTGCCCGCCGCCCGCTAGGGGTCACTCGAGCCGCATGATCCGTCCGACCGAGGGCACGCCGTTCGCGTTCACCAGGAACAGCATGTAGGGACCTGGCGGGGCGGCGGTTCGGCTCGCGGGGAGGCTGACCGAGATGCCGCCGCTCACCGGAGCGAACGTCAGGGGCACGAGACGCCCGGATTGATCGAAGGCGTGCGTCACCGAGCCCGTGCGAATGAATGTCACCTTCGCGATGGTGGCACCGTCGGGCGTGTCCACGGTCAAGCTCTGGCCGTACCCCACCACCGTCGGGGTAAAGCCGGTGAGCGCGGGACGCGCCCCGCGGAAGAGATACGGGGGCGAGAACAGCTCATAGCTCAGCTCGCGCGGCGCATTGGCACCGTCGCCCGAGCCGGTGTGGAGCACGCGCCCGTCCGGCAACAGCAGCGACGTGGAGTGGTACATCCGGATCACCGCGTTGCTCGCGAGCGTGGTCCACCTCCCGGTCGCGGGACTCCACAGCTCCGCGGCATGCACGGCGCCCGCGGGATTGTTGAACCCGGAGGCACTGGTGCCGCCCGTCACCAGCACATCGCCCGTCGGTAAGATCGTGGCGTTCATGTGCAGGCGGGCGTACGCCATCGAGCCCGTATACCTCCATGTCGGATTTGCTTCATTCAGATCGATGACTTCTGCGGTGTTCGTCGGCGGCTGGTACCCACCGCCAGCGTACAGGATCTTCCCCGGCTCGTACATGACGGCCGACCCGTAGCTACGCCACCCGGGTTGATTGCGACGCGGACCGTCGCTCCAACGGCCCGTGCCCGTGACGTCGAGCCAGCGCGACGGCTGCTCCTCGCCGGCATTGAAGATCCGTCCGTCCGGCGCCACGAAGTCGCGGGGATAGTACTCCAGGCCCAGGTTGGCCGTCGTGAGCTGGCGCCATCCCGTCCCGTCCCAGATCTCGGGGATCGTGACCACCGCCCCGTGCTGGTCCGTACCAGCGACGGTGAGCATCTCGCCGTTCGGCAGCGTCGTGTTGGTCGGGTACCAGCGTCCCCAGGCCATGAGCGGCTCGACCTGCCACGAGCGGGTCGCGGCATCGAACAGGTTCGTGTTCGGTAGCCCGGAGTCGCCCCGGATCTGCCCACCCGCGACGAGCAGCCGCCCGTCGGCAAGGAAGTTGTGACCGGAGCAGAACAGCAACGAAGGACTCGGCACCGGCGTGAAGGTGCCCGTGGCCGGGTCCCAGACCTGCGGATCGCCGATGAGCCCCCAGCTCAGCACCGTGCCATCGGGCAGCAGGTGCAGGTGGAGCTGCACGATGGGCGCCGGAAACACCGCCGACCACTGGCCGACCTGCGCTTCGGGGGGCGGGGGGGGAGGCGGGGGCGGAGGCAAACTCTCCGGCGGCGTGTAAACCACCGTCAGGGACGGGTGATTGCCGGCCACCGGATCTTCACTGCTCGAGAAAAAGCGGTATCGATCGCGCTGCTTCGACGGATCGGAATTCAACAACAGGCCGAAATTCGCAGCGGGGGCGTCGAGCCATCCCTGCACGATCGACGTCACATCCCATTGCTTGAATCCCGGTGTCTTGTCGATGCTGCGCATGTCCACCGCGGCGCTGATGTCCGCCTGCGCCAAGGGGACGTGATTGCGACAACACCCATTGGCCGTCCACCCATTGACGCCGTCGTAGGTGTAGCCCGTCGCTCTCGCAGGATCGGCGTTCCGATTGATGATCTTGTGAGCGGTGACGGTATAAGTCGGATCAGCGGTGGCGTCGCTCTCCGTGAGATTGAGGCGCAGCGTCGCGCGCGAAACGGTGGATCCCGTCGGAATGCTCGCGAGGTCGAACTTCATCACGATCGCGTTCGCAATCGTGTCGTTCGGCCAGGTGTAGAGATTGAGGGTCGTCCCCGACGCATAATTGGTCGCGTCGAGATTCAGGTACGTATCGCCGGTGGGGGAGAACACCGCCGACTGCTCCCCGGGCGGTGGCGCCGATGCCGGGAGAGTGTAGACCACGGTGAGGAAGGGTCGGTTGCCCGCGACGGGGTCCTCCCTACTGCTGAAATTACGGTACCGATCCCGCAGCGCCGCCGGATCGGAATTCACCAGCAAGCCAAAATTCGTGGAGGGCGTGGTGAGCCATCCCTGGACCAGCGAAGTCACGTCCCACTGTTTGAACCCCGGCGTCTTGTCGATGCTCTTCGCGTCCACGGCAGCGCCGATGTCAGCCTGCGCCAGCGGAATGTTGTTGTAGCAACAGGTATTCGGAGTCCAGGCATTCGTGCCGTCGTAGGTGTAGCCGGTCGCCCTGCTCAAGTCCGGGTTCTTGTTGAGGATCTTGTGTACGGTGGCTGTGTAGGTCGGATCCGCAGTGGCATCGCTCTCCGTGAGATTGAGATTCAGGGTCGCGCTCGAGATCGTAGCGCCTGCCGGGATGCTCGCGAGGTCGAACTTCAGCACGCTGGCGTTGGCGATCTTATGGTCCGGCCACGTATACACGCTGAGAACGGACGACGTCCCATAGTTGGTCGCATTGATGTTCAAGAACCCATCGGCGCTGGGACTGATGACGGCGGTGGAGGTTTGTACCGACGCGGCAAGACGGGGAGCGCGTCGCGCAGCGGTGATCGAACGTTCGTCCTGGCACGACACGAAGGCGAGCCCGATCACGAGCCCCAGGGCGAGGAGCGCGAAGCAGGTACGATGTCGCACGAGCAGTTCCATCGTGCATACGTCGCGCCACGGCCACATGCGCACGGTCATGACGTTTGGTGCGCCAGCTTTGTGGCGCGCCTGCCGCCGCTGTGGCGAGGGTTCAGCGCTCGATGCGGAGCTCCTCCCAGGCGACCTGATGGGCCCGCACCACGTCGCGGACCTGTCGCTCCCGACCCGTCAACGCCGACCCTCCCGTTTTGATCTCCAGGAACACCACCCGGCGCAGCTCGCCGTCGTCGAGACCGTCGAACACCAGCAGGTCGACGGGACTGCCGAGAAAGCGGGCGTCCTTGGGATTGAACCCGAACTCCGGCAGGTAGGGCACGAGCTGCTCGTGCACCTTGCCGGTCGTGACGGCGTGGCTGCGCTGCACGGCGTCCTGGCGGATCGCCTGTGTGTAGCGCGCCTTCCACTGCTGCACGTACACCAGGGCGAGCAGCAGACCGATCGCGATGCCGAGGACGAGCACCAGGACCAGACTGGGGAGCAGACGGGCATCCATCGGCATGAGAGAGTCCTGGTCAGGCGCCGCGATACAAGCCGATACGCAGCCGTCGCGGCGTGGCGACCGCGTCCTGCACTTCGACCCGCACCCTGCGGACCGTCGCGGGCTCGAACCGGTCGAGCTTGCGGTGGCCGACCGTAGTGCCGCGGGCGAGCTCCCGCCAGGCCGCTCCATCGCCTTCCGTTCCCAGCACGGCATAGCGCGCGACGCATTGCCCGCGCCTGATGTCCTCCTCCAGCCGGCTGACGCCGACCATCACGGTTCGACCGAGATCGAGCTCGGCCGCCGCGCTGCGCGCGCCGGTGACACGCCAGTCGACGGGCCGGCCGGCTGCGAAATCCTCGGCGAACAGCGCCGTCAGGTGCGCCCGCAGGTCGGCGAGCCGCGCCACGTCGGTCGCGTGCAGCAGACCCTCGCGCGTTGGCGGGACGTTCAAGAGGAGCTTCGAGTTCCGGCCCACCGACGTGAACCAGATGTCGGTCAGCTGATCTACGGACTTGACACGCTCGTCCTCGGCGGGGTGATAGAACCAGCCGGGGCGAATCGACGTGTCCGTTTCCGCGGGGCGCCACACCGAGCCGTGGGGGTCGCCGTGCTGCAGCGCGACGATGACCCCGTCACCCGACGCGCCGGGATACGGCACCGCCGCCGGGTCCATCGTGGCCCAGTTCGGATCTCCCGCCGCGCCGGCTTCGTTGCCGCACCAGCGCACGTCGGGACCGGCGTCGGAGAACATCACGGCGTGAGGCTGGAGCCGCCGCACCAGACCGAAGGTGCGCGGCCAATCGTACGTTTGGCGGCGTCCATTGGGCCCTTCGCCGTTGGCGCCGTCGAACCACACTTCGGCGATCGGCCCGTAGCGCGTGAGCAGCTCGGTGAGCTGCTCGCAGTAGAAGTCATTGTAGCGCGGCGAGTCCCCGTACCGCGGCGCGTTGCGATCCCACGGCGATAGGTACAGCCCGGCCCGCAAGCCCTCGCGCCTGCAAGCGTCGGTGAACTCGCGCACCACGTCCCCAGCTCCGCCGCGCCACGGGCTCTTGGCGACCGAATGCTCGGTGACCCGGCTGGGCCAGAGACAGAAGCCGTCGTGATGCTTGGCGGTGAGGATCAGGGCACGGGCGCCGGCCTCCCGGGCCGCGCGGGCCCACTGACGGGCATCGAGCGCGGTCGGGTTGAACACCGTGGGGTCCTCGCGTCCGTCGCCCCACTCGCGATCGGTGAACGTGTTGACCCCGAAGTGGAGAAACAGGGCCAGCTCGTCGCGTTGCCAGGCGAGCTGCGAGGGCGAGGGACGGGGCCGGGGCGGCTGTGGGCCAGGAAGCCGCACCACGCTCCCGCCGAACGCCGTCGCCATCGTGGTCGCGAAGGCACGCCGAGTGAGCCTCACCGAGCTTACCGCCCCGGCACGGCCGCCACGAGCAACGCCAGTGCCTTCTTCAGGCTCGCCGTTCCGATCGTGGCACCGCGGTAGTGCCCCTGTCGCACCACGACCAGGTCGTGCGACGGGATGATTATGGTGAACTGCCCCCCCGCACCGGCCATGAAGTAGGCGCCCCGCGGAATGGGCAGGTCTCCGTCCCCGTTGATCCAGAAGAAGCCCCCGTAGATCGGTCGGCCGTCGGCCGCCCACGCGGGAGCCACCGTGCTCACGAACCGCACGAACCCCTCGGGCAGGATGCGCTCGCCGTTCCACACGCCGTCCTGGAGGTAGAGGTTCCCCAACCGTGCCCAGTCGCGGGCGGAAGCGAAGTCGTACCCTTGAGTCAGGAAGTCGCCGTAGGGGTCGGTCTCGATCACCACCGAGCGCATCCCCAGCTTGTCGAACAGCGCCCGCCGCGGGAACGCGAGGTAGTCCTCACCGCGCTGCTCGACGGCAAGGCGGATCAGGTAATTCACCAGCACGGGATCGGTGTTGCGATAGCGCCCGACGGTCCCCGGCGGCCATTGGAGCGGGCGAGTGGCGGCGTAGTGGAAAGAGTTGATGCCGCCGGTATAGAGGTACACGTGATCGGGATAGGGGCCCGACGGATCGTAGTCCGGGTCCTGCGGCGCCCGGATGCGCAGCCCGCTCGACATGTTGAGGAGATCGGCGATGCGAATCTTGGCGCGCGGGTCGCCCGGCTGTCGCCACTCCGGCACCGGCGCCGGCTGCGACAGATCGTACACGCCCTGGCGGATCAGGACCCCCATCAGCGTGGCCGTGATGCTCTTGCCCATGGACCAGCTCTCGAGCGGCGTGCGCGTGGTGATACCGTGGCCGTAGCGCTCGCCCACGATCCGCCCTTGCCACGTTACCACCAACGCCGCCGTCATGGCCTCCGCCGGCTCGAACGCGGCGTCCACGGCCCGGCGCACCTTCGCGGTGTCGAGCTCCGCCCCGGGACGGTCCGACGGCAGCAGGTCGCCCATGGGCCACGGCTGGGTCGCAGGGTCCGGCAGCCGGCTCGCGACGCGCTCGGGCCTGAAGTTGGGCGACCGCCGGCCGAGCGGGAGCGTGACGCACCCCTGGTCTCCCAGATAAAGCGCCGTGCGCGTGACACCGTGCGGCAGCGTGACATGCACGGCCCGGCGCGCGCGATCGATCACCGGTTTCCCCAGCTTGGCCCGCTCCCCGTAGGGCGCCGTGAAGAATCCCAGGTTCTCGGCGGCGAACTCCGGCGCGAGGCCGGTGACGAACACGGCGGAGCAGATGATCTTGGCGAAGCCCGCCGCGTGGAGCTCCAGCGGATCTCCGGGCGGCGGGACGTAAGGTGTGCTGAGCTCGAGTTCCTTGGCACGCGCGAGCAAGCGCGGCTGCTGTGCGCGCGCCGGGGCCGCGACGACCAGCAAGGCGACGGCGAGCAGACCGCGCCTCACCTCAGACAGCCGCCTCGGTCTCACCGCGCACGTGCAGCGAGCGGAACAACACCCGACCCGCGGCGGCCACGTCACTTACGGCACGGTTGAACGCGGACTCGTTGGCCTTGGAGGGCGCGTGGAAGCCGCTGATCTTGCGCACGAACTGCAGCGCGGCGTCGTGCAGCTCCTGATCGCTGGGCGGATGATCGGGGTGGCGCAGGCGTTTGATGTTTCGGCACATGGCCATGGACCGTGGTGAGAGGTTGTGCTTCAAGCTGCGGAGGCGGCGCGAGCGGCGCCAGGTCGGCGCCGCTATTCCCGCTCGATCAGTTGACCGCGGCGGGGCTCGCCGCGTTCCACCAGGACTCCATCGGCCCGGTACCGGAGGAACTGGGCCGGCAGACCCACCCCCGCGCCGAAGCTCGATGCGGTTTGCAGGTGATAGTGGACATGCGGCTCGCTCGCGTTACCGCTGTTGCCGCACAGGCCGAGCGGCTGCCCCGCGGTGACCCGCTCACGCGCGTGCACCCGCACGCTGCCGTGCTGCAGGTGCGCCACCAGCGAGTACTCGCCGTTCTCATGGTCGATCACCACATAGTTCCCGGGTGGCGAGGCGGCGTTCATGATCCCCGGCACGTTGTCGGCGGTCTCGTCGCGGGCCATGGCGACGGTGCCGGCTCCGGGTGCGAGCACCGGGCGTCCCCAGCAGAAGTAGTCTTCATTCCTCGCTCCGGCGCCCCGGTGCGTGCGGTCACCGTCGAGCACGAGCAGATCGTAGGCGTAGCGTTGATCGGCCGCGATCGCATGCTGGTTTTCGGTGGTGGACCGGCCGCCCCATGCCACGAGCCAGCGCCCGTCGAACGGCAGGCGTAATGGTGTCTTCGTGCGGTAGTCGAGGTACGCACTTGGGGCGGGCGGCTGCTCCGGTCGTACCAGCGCGCCGGCGACGGTGCCGTTCGAGTCGAGCGACCATTGTATCACCATCACCGCGGCCGTGCGGTCGAACTGTGCGCGCTCCGTATACTGCTGATAAGGCCCGACGGGGACGACGAACTCGGTCAGTACCGCGGTCGGGCGCCCCGCGTCCTCCTGTATCGATTTGGCGAACGCGGCCAAGCCGTCGCGCCCCTTCGCTACCTCACGCATTCCCGGGGACAGCACCGGCCAGAGCGAATCGACGTTGGCGGCGAGCAGCCAGCCCGTATAACGGCGCGCGCGCTCGGTGGTGGTCTGCGAGCCGGCGCGTACCGAGCTCGCGAGGGCCAGGCAGGCGACGAGGACGCCCCTAGTCACTGCCGTCGAAGTCGCCGACCTCATAGGCCGGGTTGAGCTGCGAAGAGAGGGTGAACTGACGACCCAGGCCCGCCGCGATCAGAGCGCTGTCGGCCCAGCGGGGGAGGCCTCCAAAGGTCGTGCGCGAGATCTGGGCGGCCGCCGGTGTGACACCGAGAAGAGCGACGGCCAGCACGGATTTCACCTGCATATCCGTGATACGCCTGCCCGCGGGACTCCGTTAGGGCGTGCGTAGCGAGGCCGCCTGGACCTGCTAGAATAGAGCATGGAACAATACGGCTGGGCCATCGGCGTCGGGATCATCATCATTGCGCTCTCGCTGAGCAAAGCCGTGCCGGGACTGGTGCGCGCGTTCGCCGACCGGATCGCCGAGCGCACCGCCACCCCCCCGGCCGGCGGCATCGCCTCGCCGGCGCCTCAGGTGCTCGACGACCTGCAGCGACGGGTCGCCGAGCTGGAGGAGCGCGTCGATTTCGCCGAGCGCCTGCTCGCCAAGCAGCGCGAGGGCGAGCGCCTGGCGAAACCGTCATCCTGACGGCGCAATCGGGCATTCAGATCTCCGCTCCGCCGCCGGCCCGTGCGTCCACCGGGCCACCGCTGCTGCTGCTGCTCGCCTGCATCGCATTGGGCTGGAACCTGAACGGGTACCGCCTGCTCGACCCCGACGAGGGCCGTAACGCCGAGGTGGCGCGCGAGATGGCGCTGTCGAACGACTATCTCGTTCCCCACCTGGACGGCCTGCCTTACCTCGACAAGCCGATCGTGTACTTCGCAGCCGCGGCCGCGGTCATGGAGCTCACGGGCGTCACGGAAACCGCCGCCCGGCTGCCGGCCTATATCGCGACGCTCGCCACGATCGGACTGCTGGCGTGGTTCGCGCGCCGCCGCTGGGGCGACGACGCGGGCTGGCTCGCCGGCGTGGCCTACGCGACGACCGTGCTGCCCCTCGCCTACGCCCGCACGGCGATCTTCGACAGCTCGCTCACGCTGTGCACCACCGCGGCCATCCTGGGCACGCTCGAACAGCAGCCCGTCGCCGCCTGGGCCGCCATGGCGGTGGGCGCCCTCACCAAGGGACCGATCGCCGTCGCCATCCCGCTGCTGGTACTGGTACCGCACGCGCTCGCCACCGGCGCGAGCGTACGGCGCCTGTTTCCCCGGCGCGGCCTCGTCGCATTCGCCGTGATCGCCCTGCCGTGGTTCGTCGCCGTCTCGATCGCGCATGCGGACTTCCCCGGCTACGTGTTCCTGCGCGAGACGCTCGCCCGCGTCACGACCACGAGTTTCCATCGCACGGCGCCCTTCTGGTACTATCTGCCGATCGTTCCGGTGGCGGCCTTCCCCTGGATCATCCCGGCGCTCGCGCGCCTGCGTCACTGGCGCGCCACATGGGCCGCGCGCCGCGAGCCGGGCGCTCACGAGCCCCTGCTCTTCGCCTGCTGGGTGATCGTGCCCCTGCTCTTCTTCACGCTCAACCAGTCGAAGCTGCCGCAATACGTGCTGCCGCTCATGCCCGCGTTCACGCTCGCCGCGACGCGCAACCTCGTCAGCGGCGCGGGCACCACCGGCGCGCGCGCCTATGCGGCCCTCGCGCTCCCGGCCGGGCTCGCGCTCGTCGCCCTGACAGGCTGGCTCCCCGCCCCGATCAGCCTCACGCCCGCCGAGAAGGCCGCCATTCCGCCCGCCGCGCTCGCCCTCGGCGTCGTCGTGCTGTGCTCGGCAACCCTGGTCGGGCTCGGCGCCCTGGCCCACCGCCCCCGCGTGATGATCTGGGGGTATGCCGTCGTCGTGATCGCCATTCCATTCTTGTCCGGGAATCTGCTGGCCGCGGTGGGCGAAGACCGGTCCTCTGCCGCAGTCGCGAGCGCCACCGCCGCCGCCCTGCAACGTGACGGCGGTACCGGGGCCGTGCTGGGCGTCCTGGCGTACCCGCCCTCGCTCCCGTTCTATCTCGGTCGCACCATTGCGGTGGCGACGCCCACCGGGGCCGAGCTGACGAGCACCTACATCGCGGACAACGTCGAGCGGTTGCGCGAAGCGCGCGGATCGCCCCTCCTGCCCGCGGGCTACTGGCGCGAGGCGCTCGCCCGCTGCCCCGTCCCCACCGTGTTTCTCACCGGCGCGGGCAACCGCGAGGTACGGGAAACCCTCGGCGCCGCGTTGCCCCTGCTCGCGGCCGACAGCCACTACGCCGCCTACGGCCCATGCCGGCCTCGCGCTCTCTCACAACCTCCCCAACCTCCACAACCTCCACGGGGTAGGCGAGGGGTGCGGTAATGTGCGGCATCTTCGGCGCCGTCTCGCTCTCCGGCGCTCCCCTCAGACACCCCGGCTGCCTCGACGCGATGGCCGCCGCGCTGGCGCACCGCGGCCCTGACGGCGAGCGCATCGTCGGCCACGAGCGCGCCCGACTGGGCGCCCGCCGCCTCGCCATCATGGACCTGACCACCGGCGATCAGCCGTTCGAGAGTCCCGACCGTTCGATCTGGATGATCTGCAACGGCGAGATCTACAACGCGCCCGCGCTGCGCCAGGAAGGCAAGCGCGCGGGGTATCCGTTCCGCTCGTCGGGCGACATCGAGACCATCGTCCCGCTGTATCAACGGCTCGGCCCGGACGCCGTGGCTCGGCTGGAGGGGATGTTCGGACTCGCCGTGTGGGACGACCGGCGCTGCCGCCTGGTCCTGGCCCGCGACCGGGCGGGTGAAAAGCCGCTGTTCTGGACCGAAGTGGCAGGCGAGCTGCGGTTCGCCTCCGAGGTACAGGCGCTGCTCGTCTTCCCCGACCAGCCGCGGCGTGTGAATCCGGCGGCCGCGGCGCTGTACGCCGCGCTCGGGTATGTCCCCGCCCCGCTCACGATGATCGCCGGGATCTCGAAGCTCCCGCCGGCGCACCACCTCGTGGCGGATCGGAGCGGCATCACGCTGCACCGCTATTGGGACGCGGCCGCCGCGGCCGCCGCCCCGTCGCGGCGCGACGGTCCCGCCGCGCTGCGCGAGGTGCTGCTTGCGTCGGTGGAGCGCGAGCTCATGTCCGACGTGCCCGTCGGCGTGTTCACGAGCGGCGGGCTCGATTCTTCGCTGCTCGCCGCAGCGGCGGCCCGCGTCATGGCGGGCGAGCGCATCCACACCTATTCCGTGAAGTTCGTCGAGCCCGGCTACGACGAGAGCGGGTACGCGGAAGCGGTGACCCACTCCATCCGCACGATCCACCACGTCGTCACGGCGGACGGCCCCGCCCTGGAGCGGGCGTTCGACGTCGTCACGCGCTCGCTGGCCGAGCCGATGGGTGATCCCGCCATCCTGCCCACCTTCCTCCTGGCCGAGGCGGCGCGCGAGCACGTCAAGGTGGTGCTCTCGGGCGAAGGCGCGGACGAGCTGTTCGGGGGCTATCCGACCTACCTTGGGCACAAGGCCGCCGGGCTGTACCGCCGGATTCCCGGACGGGCGGCGCTCGCCGGACTCGTGAATTGGCTCCCCGCCTCGCCGGGGAAAGTCACGATCGAATTCCTGCTGAAAGAGCTGGTGGCGGCGGCCGAGCTGCCCCCGCTCGAGCGGCACCTCACCTGGTTCGGCGCGCTCGGGCCAGACGCCCGCGCCGTCGCATGGGCGAACGGTCTGCTGGACCGGTTTCCCGGCGAGCCGTCCTTGAACCGCCTGTTGTGGCTCGACTTTCTCTCCTACCTGCCCGACAACTTGCTCGCCAAGGTCGATCGCGCGACGATGCTCGCCTCGATCGAGGCGCGGGCGCCCTATCTGGACCGCGAGGTGATGGAGCTGGCGCTGCCGCTGCCGGCGACGCTCAAGGTGCGTGGCTTCACCAGCAAGGCGATATTAAAGGAAGCGGCGCGGGGGCTGGTGCCGGGCGGGGTGATCCGCCGCCGCAAGCGCGGCCTCTCGGTGCCGGTGGCCCGCTGGCTCAACACGGGCCTGGCGGCGCTTGCCGAGCGCCACCTCGCGGCACCGCGGCTGTTCCCGGGCGCCCCCACGGCGCGGCTCTTGGCCGAGCACCGCTCGGGAAGACGGAACCACGGCCGCAAGCTGTGGCCGCTCCTGATGGCGGAGTTGTGGGCGGATCGGTGGAACGTCGACACGACGGCGGTCGGGGTGGGTTAACCCCGGGGCCATGCCCCGGGGTTCAAGGTGGAGTAACCCCGGGCTGGCGCCCGGGGTCAGTGAAACAGGACCGAACAGCCATGAACCGCACCGAAGCGCTACAGCTGATGCAGGAGCACACGCAGTCCGCCTCGTTGCGCCAGCACATGCTGGCGGTCGAGGCGGCGATGCGCGCCTACGCGCGGCAGCGCGGTGAGGATCCCGAGACGTGGGGGATCGTGGGGCTGCTGCACGATTTCGACTATGAGAAGTTTCCCAATCCGGAGCACTCACCCAGCGAGGGCCACCCGTCGTGGGGCGTGCGCCTGCTGCGTGAGCAGGGCGTGCCCGAGGCGATGTGCCGCGCGATTCTCGGACATGGGAATTACACCGGCGTGCCGCGGGACACGCCGCTGGCGAAGACGCTGTTCGCGGTGGACGAGCTGTGCGGGTTCCTGGTCGCGTGCGCGCTGGTGCGACCCTCCCGGAGCTTTGCGGATCTCGAGGTGTCGTCGGTGAAGAAGAAGCTCAAGGACAAGGCGTTCGCGAAGGGCGTGAACCGCGACGACGTGCGCCAGGGAGCGGAGGAGCTGGGCGTGCCGCTGGACGAGCACATCGCCTTCGTCATCCAGGCGCTCCGTCCCGTGGAAGGCGCGCTCGGGCTGGGCGCCGCGCCCGCCCCGGTGGGGTGAGCGGCTCGCGCGCGGTGGGCGCGGCCCAGCCTCATGTCGATCGGCTCGCCTCCGCGCCGCCGACCGAGCTGAGCCGGGCGATCGACCGCGCGGCCGGGGCCCGGCCGATCGGCGGCAACCGCCTGGAGCATTACGCCGACAGCCCGCGCGCGCTGGATGCCATGGTTGCGGCGATCGCCGCGGCTCGCGTCACCGTCCACTTCGAGAATTACATCATCCGCGACGATGCGACGGGCCGCCGCTTCGCGGACGCGCTCGCGGAGCGGGCGCGCGCCGGTGTGCGCGTGCGCGTGCTGTACGACGCGCTCGGCTCGATCGGCACATCGTATCGCTACTGGCGCGGGCTGCGGCAGGCAGGCGTCGAAGTACGGGCATTTCATCCCCTGTTCGCGCCGCGCCCCTTCGAGCTGCCGCAGCGCGACCACCGCAAGCTGCTCGCCACCGACGGAGGGTGGGCGATGGTCGGTGGTCTGTGCATCGGTGACGAGTGGGCGGGGGATCCCTCCCGCGGGCGCCGGCCGTGGCGCGACACCATGGTCGCCGTCTCCGGGCCGGCGGCCGCGGCGCTGGACAGCGCCTTCGCCCGCATCTGGAGCCGCGCCGGGCCGCCGCTCCCACCCGACGAGCTCGCGCCCGATCCGGCGCCGTGCGGCAGCTCCATCGTGCGCGTGGTGGAGGGCATGCCGGGCCGGGCCCGCGTGTATCGCACCGTAGAGCTCCTGGCCGCGAGCGCCGCCGAGCGGCTGTGGATCACCGACGCCTACCTGATCGCGCCCGCTCCCCTGTACGCCAGCCTGATCGATGCGGCGAAGAGCGGCGTGGACGTGCGGCTGCTCGTGCCCGGCGCGAGCGACCTCCCCATTCTGCGCAATTTCACGCGGGTCGGCTATCGCGACTTGCTGCGCGCCGGCGTGCGTGTGTTCGAGTACGCGGGTCCGATGATCCACGCGAAGACCATGCTGGTTGACCGCCGCTGGGCCCGCGTTGGATCGAGCAACCTGAACGTCTCGAGCCTGCTCACGAACTACGAGATCGACCTCGCAGCCGAGTGCGAGGCGTTGACCGGCGAGCTGGCGAACCAGTTCCGGCGCGATCTCGCCTCCAGCCGCGAGATCGTGCTCCAGGCCCGACGGCGGTTGCCGCCCCGGCTGGTGGACGCGCCGGCGACGCCGAGCGAACCGGCCGGCGACATGCGGCACAAGCGCTCGGGGTACGAGCTGGGCGCGGTCGCCGTGGTGGCGCTGCGGCGTGTGGCGGGCGGTCTGCGTCGCGCCATCGCGTCGACCGCCGCGCTCGCCTGCACCGGCGTCGGGATCCTGCTGCTCGCCTTCCCGCGAATCATGTCCGGCGTGCTCGCCGCGGGAGCGTTCGCCCTGGCACTCGCATTCGGCTGGTACGCCTTCGAGCGCCGCCGCGCCCGGGACGCCGACGATGGCTGATCCCCAACCCCCCCAACGGGCTGCGCGTATAGCTCAGCAGGACGAGGCGGACCTGGTGGTCCGGGCGGCGGCGGGGGACCGCGCGGCCTTCGGCGTGCTGGTGGAGCGCTACGCCGGCGTGGCACGCCGCGTGGCGCGAGCGGTGTTGGGGAACCCCGAAGACGCGGACGACGCCGCGCAGGACGCCATGCTGTCGGCGCTCGTGAAGCTCGACCAGTACGACCCGCGGCGTCCGTTTGGTCCCTGGCTATTGCGCATCGTCGCCAACGCCGCGACCGATCGCCGCCGCCGTCGCACGGTGCGGCGCGCGGAGCAGCTCGACGCGGGGCTCACGGCCGGCGGCCCCCGGCCCGACACGACGTCGGAGCGGCGTGCCCTGGGCGAGCGGTTGCGGCAGGCGCTGGGCGAGCTGCCCGAGCGGCGGCGCATGGCCGTGGTGCTGTTCGACGTGGAGGGCTACACGCACGCCGAGATCGCGGCGGTGCTGGGCATTCCGGAGGGGACCGTGCGATCGGAAGTGTTTCACGCGCGGCGCCGGCTGCGCGCGCTGCTCGCGGACTGGAAGGAGGACGTATGAAGGAGCCGCTGCCGTTCGATCATCGACCCGACACGCTGCTCGGGGAGGCACTGCGACAGGCGCTGGACCCGGGTGATGTGACCCCGTTCGTCGCGCGCGTGTTGGCGCGCGCGGCCGAGGTGCGCATCGCGTCGTGGGACGCGGTGCTGGCCCGTTGGGCGCGCACCGGCGTCGCCGCCGCCGTCCTCGTGGCCCTCGCCGCCGGCTACCTGGTGGGCCGCGCCAGCGCCGCGCCCGTTTCGCGGCCGTCGGTGTACGACGCGTTGATGGCGCCCCCGGCGCACCCCGGAGAAGTCGAGATCGTGCTCGCCTCCGTCATCGGTAACTAGAGGAAAGGCCGCCATGTTGAACCGTTCGACCACATGGGCTGTGGCGCTGCTCGCCGCGACGTTCGGGGCGGGAGTCG
>WNGQ01001688.1_pt1 | contig 47742 bp, 42 predicted proteins | sample 5407661 | NCBI WGS metagenome assembly WNGQ01 (sample SAMN13153382, study PRJNA577476) | soil metagenome | isolation source: 60 cm soil or saprolite under Garry oak tree replicate 2 | place: USA:California | collected 2016-06-15 | reverse complement strand
GCAAGCCGACCGCGGCGAACCGGCCGCCTCCTCCCGCCAGCCGGGGGCGGCCCGCGTCACGCCGCCACGCGCGGAGCTCGCTCCGGCCGAGCGCCCGCTCCACGAAACGAAGCGAAAGACTCCGCCCCGGTGCGCCGACCTGGGCCAGATGAGCTAGCGTGAGCTCTCCGGGCGCGCGAAGCCGCTCCGCGGCGCCACCCCGGCCCCGGCCGCGCCTGGAGCCGTTCCGCCACAGACCGCACTTCTCCAGATAGGCCTCGACCGGCATCGGCAGGAAAAGCTCACCCTCGGTAAAGCGCAGCACCGGTTCGTAGCGGCGCAACAGCCGCAGATCCTCCGCCGCACCTACCCCGGCGGCGCCAGTAGTCACTTCCGCCAGCTGGTCAGCGGTCACGACTCCAGTGTGCCGCGCCGGAAGCGGGAACGCGAAGCCATGCCCCCGGCCGCGCCGCGTCCGTCGCCGGGCTGCGGCTATTGATTCGCTGCGTTCGCGTCGTGGTACTCGTCGTGGCGGCGGATCCAGAGCTGGGGTGGGTCGCCCTCGTTGCGGCCGAGCGGGGCGCGGTCGAGGAAGCCGTAGTAGCCCATCATGAACTCCAGCCCGCGGGCGGTGGTGGAGTAGGTCAGGTAGACGGTTGCGTCCTCGAGCGCGTAGGTGCTCATCACCGGCGCCTCGGAAAGATATGCCGCAGGTTCGGTACCGCACTCCTGCGCGAGCTGGGCAGCCACCGCGGGGACGCCGCCGGCCAGGAACTCGCGCGTGGCCTCCTCCGGGCGCGAGATCTCAAGGTCGAAGTTGTAGTCGCTTCCGTGTGAGGAGGCCCACGGGAAGCTCCATCCCATCCGCCGCTTGTACGCCTGGAGTTTGTCCAGCGGCGCCCGCGAGATGCAGGTGAACGTCACGTCGCGCGCGTTCAGGTGGGGGACAGCGCCGTTGAAGGTGTCTGCCGCAGAAGAACAGACCGGGCAGCCCGCCGTGTATGTCGGGCCGAACATGAAGTGATAGGCGATCAGCTGCGAGCACCCGCAGAAAAGCTCTCGCAGCGTCTTCGGTCCCTCGTCGGTGCCGAAGCTGTATTCCTTCTCGATCGGCACCCAGGGCAGCTCGCGCCGCTCGGCCGCGAGCTGGTCGCCGCGGCGGGTCAGCTCCTTTTCCCGTGCCAGCAGTTCGCTCCGAGCGGCCAGCCACTCCTCGCGCGTTGCGACTTTGTGCTTCATCGGGTATCCCCTTTCCTTCTCCACGGACATCGCGACCGCCGGACGCCACGGCTCATCGGGCGGCGATCCGCTGCACGTCTCAATGGCGGCCGCCGGTCGAGGCCGAACCACTATCTGCGGATCACGCTACTGTCCCAAGAGCCTGCGGAGGGCCGGGCGGCGGCATATCGGGTCTCGACGTACTGGGAGAACACCAGCCTCGGTCGGGATCGTGCCCGCGCGTAGCGCCCAGGTGAGGAAGCACCGCCGCCACCTGCGTGGAGGTTTGGTTGGGCGGCTATGAGGAAGAGACGGGTATGCAATCAACGCGTACGGCACGAGCGTCCAATGCGGCCAGGCGCGCCTCGGACAGCCCGGCGGCGCGGGCTCTGGCCAGGGCAGGTCTCTCCGCGCGCGGAGTCCTTTACATACTCATCGGCTGGGTCGCGATCCTGGTCGCGCTCGGCCAGACTTCGCACCAGGCTGACCAGCAGGGCGCTTTGCAGCTGCTCGTCGGCAAGCCCTATGGCCTGGTCTCGCTGTGGCTGCTCGGCATCGGATTCGCCGGCTATGCGCTGTGGCGTCTCAGTGAAGCCGCCTTCGGCGTCACCGGTGACGGGAACGGCGCTGGTCCCCGGCTGAAGTCGCTGGTCCGCGCGCTGATCTACGCTGGTTTCGCCTACCTGAGTTTTAAGCTGATCTCCGGGGCGCAGGACAGCCAGACCAAGAAGCAGCAGGACCTGACCGCCACGGTCATGCATCACACTGGCGGACGGTGGCTGGTCGCCATCGTCGGCCTGATTATCGTGTTCGCTGGCCTGGTTCTGGTTTTCGAGGGAATCCGAGCCAAGTTCATGAAGTACCTGCAGCTGTCGCAGATGAGGCCGCGGATGCGCCGCCTGGTTAAGTGGCTCGGCGTCAGGGGGACCGCGGCCCGCGGCGTGGTGTTCGCGCTCGCCGGCGTCCTGGTGATCGAGGCGGCCGTCACTTACAAGCCGTCCAAGGCCGGCGGCATCGACAAGGCGCTGCTCACGTTGCGCGATCAGCCATTCGGCGAGTTCCTGCTGATCCTCGCGGCGCTCGGCCTGATTATCTTCGGCATCTACGGCTTGTGCGAGGCGCGGTGGCGGAGGGTCTAGCCGCTAAGAATTGCCTGCCTGCACGGTCATCAGGGCTTCCTGCAGGCTTTCGTAGACGGGAACCATCCGGGCGGCCTGGGACAGACGCAACGTCGCAGCCACGACCCGGGTGGGGCTGGCCAGCGCGAGAGTTCCGCCCTGGCCGGCCAGCGACCGGCTGGCGGTCAAGATGACATGCAGTGCGGTGGAGTCCATGAACCGCAGGGCAGCCAGGTCGATGATGAGGAAGCCCGGCTTCCTGGCGATCTGTGCCTCCAGCAGGTCACGGAGCATGTCGTTGGTGGTGATGTCCGCCTCGCCCGTGAGCTCCACCAGGGTGTACGGCTGGCCGCCGGACTCCCGGTGGAGGACAGTCGTGCTAAGCAGGTCCATACCCGGGTTGTAGCACAATGCCGGGGTCAGGTGTTCCGTCCGCCGTTGACACCGATGATCTGGCCGGTGATGTAGCTGGCCTCCTCGCTGACGAGGAACGCGCAGGCGGCGGCCACGTCCTCGGGCCGACCGATCCGGCGCACCGGTGTGTTCGCGATCTGCTGCTCGAGGCTGATGAAGCCTGACTGCGTGGTCTGGCGCAGCATGGGCGTATCGATGAAGCCGGGCGGGATCGTGTTGACCGTGATCCCATGCGGCGCGAACTCCAGAGCCAGGCACTTGGTGAGACCGACAACGCCCGACTTGGCCGAGACGTAGGAGGCCAGTCCGCGCGTGCCGCTGTGGATGCTTGATGAGGAAATGTTGACGATACGGCCCCAGCCCTCCTCGAGCATGTCCGGGAGGATCGCCTGGCAGCAGTGGAAGGTGCCGGTGAGGTTGACGGCCAGGACGTGGTTCCACATCTTGGCGGTGATCTCGAGGAACGGACTGGGGGGAGTCATACCGGCGCTGTTCACCAGGATCGTGGGACGGCCCAGCCGGGCCCGCACCTCTTGGAGCCCGGCGTCAACGTTCGAACGGTCCGCCACGTCGACGCGCACGCTGATAGCCCTGCCGCCGGCCGCCTCGATCGAGGCGGCCACGTCCTTGGCGGCGTCACCGTTGCGGTCGAAGATGGCCACCGTGGCGCCGTCGGCCGTCAGGCGCTGGCTGATGGCGGCGCCGATGCCCGAGGCGCCGCCGGTGACGATTGCCGTCCGGCTGCTCAATGAATCGGCTCATCTCCCAGGACGGTGGACCGATGCATGCGGCGCGCCTGGCTGCGGTCGAAGGGGCATGCCCGGTGCACCAGACCCCGGTTGTCCCAGATCACCATGTCACCGACCGACCAGGTGTGCCGAAGCACCTTATCTGGAGCGGTGGCCCGCCGCTCCAGTTCATTGATCAGCGACCGGCCCTCCTCATGGTCCATGCCGACGACATGGGACACCGTCGCCCCGAACACCAGCGAACGCCGGCCTGACCGATGAGTCCAGATCAACGGGTGCTCCCGGTCCGCCCGCGAGTCCCATTCCTCCTGCTGCTCCGGCGTCGGGCTCGGATAGCTCAGGCGCTGAATCGCCTCGAACGTGTGGATCACCCGAAGCCCGGCGTAACGCTCCTTCTCCTGCTCAGAAAGGTCGTCGTAGGCGGCGTAGGTGCTGGCGAACTCCGTCTCGCCGCCCTTGTCGGTGAGCACGTGGGCGGTCAGGATTGACGCCTTCGCCGGGATCTCGTCCAGTGCGCCGTCGATGTGCCAGTAGTCGTTGCTCGCGAAGTACTCGGCGTTCGGGTTGTCCGGATCGAAGCTGATCTCCATAACCTCGTGGTTTGGATAACCGCGGAAGTGAACGAGTGCACCCAGCTTCCGGCAGAACGCCGCCTGCGTCTCATCGTCGATGTTCAGCTCGCGGAACAGCAGCACGCCATGCTCCTCAAGCGCATCCATGCACGCCTGCGGCAATTCGTCGTCATGGAGGAGGCGGTCGCGATCAACGTCCAGCACCTCCGCTCCGATGTACTTACCTAGCTTCTTCGCGGCTATCCCGGGCATCGGTCGCCACTCCTCTCGAACGTGCCGGTTTACCCCTGCAGTCGTCGGGCGGCCACCTGCCGAAGATCGCTCGATTTGATCTTCGCGCTGCCCGTCAGTGAGATCTCGTCGTCGCGGAAGAACAGAACATGCCGGGGCACCTTGTAGCTCGCCAGTCGTTCCCGCAGGAACTTGCTGATCTCCTCGGTTTCCAGGCGTACGCCTTCATGCGGTACGACGCAGGCGACAACAACCTCACCGAGTGTTTCGTCTGGTACGCCGACGGTGTGCGTCACCTTAACGCCGGGAAAGCTGGCCAGTGCCTCATCGACTTCCCGTGGCGAGACGTTCGCACCGCCCGTCTTGATGATGTCGGTGAGCCTGCCCTCCCAGAACAGCCGGCCGGCGTCGTCCAGGTAGCCGCCGTCGCCAGTGCGGAAGAAGCCCTCGGCGTCGAGCGTCTCGTCCAGTGGCATGCCGATATAGCCGAGCATGAGCGTGGGGCCCTTGACGCAGATCTCGCCGCGTTCCCCGCGCGGAACGACGACACCCGTGAGCGAGTCGACGATCTTGAGCGTCACGCCGGGCAGCGCCTCGCCGCTGCTTCCCGCGTGCACGTCGGGCGGCGTGTTGGCGGGGTAGCAGGTCGAGATCGTGAAGGTTTCCGTGTTCCCGTAGGCGTGGCCAGGCTCGAACCACTTGACCGACACCGTGGGGTGCCGTGCGATCGGGGTAGTGAAATCCACGAACCGCATGCTGCTCAAATCGACGCTGCGCCAATTGTGCGCGCCTTCGAGTTGTGCCCACTGGTGCGGCCAGGCGAGCGGAAGGTTTACCCGCTCCGCCTGCATGAGCTCGAGCGCCTCGACCGCGTTGAAGGTCGGTTGCAGCACGAGGGCTCCTCCGCTGGCGAGGGTCGCGCCCAGCGCCATGCCGACATTGCCGGACCAGAAGAAGCCGTTGGCCGTCCAGCAGCGGACGTTGTCCTCCGGGCCGACCTGGTACATGCGCCGGAAGCGCCACAACTGGATGGTGACGCCACGATGCGCGCTCAAGATGCCTTTCGGCTTGCTCGTGGAACCCGACGAGAAGAACAGCACGGCCGGATCGCTCGGGGACACCGCCGCAGCCGTCGCGTCGACCAGGTCGCGCGGCTCCTGCTGGCCGCGCGCCAGGAACGCGTCCCAGGTGTCGATGGTTTCGCCTGGCTCCGCGCCGCCGAGCACGACGAGGTGACGCAGGAATGGGTACTTCGCCGATGACGGCCCGCCGGATGCGGCCCCCAGTTCGGTCAGCACGGCGGCGAAATCCTTCTTCAGCACGTTCCGCTCGAACAGCAGCACCGAGACGCCGGAGACGCGGAGCAAGTAATCGAGTTCGGACGGCGTGGAGAACGTGCTGAGCGCCACGGCGACTCCGCCGGCCAGAGAGGCGCCGAACACCGCCGCGAGCCATTCGGGACGGTTGGTCATCAAGACGCCCACACGGCCGCCCTGGCACAGGCCACACGAGCGCAGCGCGCGCGCCACCTCGATCGCGCGCTCCCAGAGTTCGCCGTACGTCCAGCGCGTGACGCCGTCCGCGGTGCGCAGGACGACGGCCTCGCGCTCGCCGTACATCGTCGCGACGTCGCGCAGGAAGCCGGGCAGCGTGAGTGACCCGAGCCCCGGTTCGGCGCTGAGCGGCGGACCCGACACGATCGACAGTGACCGCGCGGATCCAGTCCTTGTCTCAGTGCCCATCGTCTCAGTGCCCATCGTCTCAGTGCCCATCGTCTCAGTGCCCATCATCTCGGGGCCCATCATCTCGGGGCCCATCGCTTACTCCCTGTCGCTTCGTTGCGTCACTTTCAGGCCCATCGAGCACTACAACGGCAGCTCTACCTCGGCGGTGCAGTCGACCACCACGCCGCCGTCCTGGTTGGCGAGGCGCAGCTTCACCTGGACCAGCGGGACACCCCACGCCGACTCCGGTTCCTTGCCGGTGACCTCTGCGTCGAAATAGGTCACGTCACCCTCAAAGGCGGGCCCGCGGAAAGCGGCCTTGGAGTGGCGCACCATGCCGTCATGGCCGGCCCAGTAGGCGAGATAGTCGGTGCACCAGGCACCCATCGTCGCGCCATAGCCGTAGGCTCGCGCCATGCCGACTTCGCTCGCCCGGTCGCTGTCGATATGGCCGCGCGAGGGACCCACGTAGAGCCCGTCGCGCTTGCGCGGATCGATCTTGGCGCCTTCCTCGTCGAAGGCGAAGCCTTCCACCCAGCCTGGGTCCTGATAGACCCAGGGATCCTCGACTCCCGGCGGCGCGACCCAGTGAAATGTGCCCCAGATATTGAAGAGGAAGGCACGATATTCGGTGGTGAAGCTGGCAATGCTGTGCGGGCCGATCACGCGACGCGGCAACTTGTCGCCGACCTTCACTTCCTCGAAATGTGGCGAGACGCCCATTCGGTTCGACATGATCCAGTCGTGGCGCAGCTTCTCGATTTCGTTCAGTTCGGTGGCCGTCCAGCGTTTAACGGTTCCGGCCTGGCTCTCAAACATGCCGCGTTTTCCCGCCTCGGTGGCGAGGTAACGGATCGAGGTCGCCCGCTCGCGCGCAACCAGCACGCCGCGCTGGTTGGTGTGGGTCGTGTCCCCGCGCGAGAACATCGTGGGCCCGGCGAATTTCGTATCCGTCACTTTGTAGTCGTGGAAGCGCCGCTCCTGGAACAGCTTGTCTCCCGGCCGCACGGGACAGCCGTAGAACCACCACTCCTCACCGCCGAAGATCAAGTGACTGCCGGGAATGTATCCCACGCAGGCGGGCGCCACGCCGTGCCCGTAGTCCAGGCCCACCGCGAGGGACTGCGGCGCGATGAGGCCACCGAACCTGGAATCGCGCGCGAACTCCTCGTCCCAATGCAGCGGGTTGGGGTAGTCCATCGCCATCACCCAGCGGCGGATGTCGGAGGAGCTGCACGGATCCCACAACTGCCCGCCGCCGACTAGCTGGCCCACCCGGTGATCGACGTCGGAGAGATCGAGCTCGATGATCTCCGGCTCGGCGGACTTCTTGCTCGCACTCGTGGCCACTGCCGTCCTTCCGTGGGTTAGCTGCCAGGCCGGTTGCGGGGGAGGCCGAGACGTCGTTCGGCGATGATCTCCCGGAGGATCTCGCTGGCGCCGCCGTAGACCGTGGTGACCACCGCGGCCCGGAAGTCATGCTCGAACGTGCCGCTGGCGGGAGCGCTGGCCGCGCCTGGGGCCAGCACGCCTGCGGGCCCGAGGATGTCGAGTGCGTCGCTGTAGTGCCGCTGGGCGCTTTCCGACCAGAACAGCTTCCGCATGGAGCCCTCGACCTGGGGGAGCCCGCCGTTGCGGGCCTGCCAGCGCATCAGCAGATCCAGGGAGTGGATGACCGCTTCGTCGACCGCGATCCGGCCGATCCGCTCCGCGGTCAGCGGGTCGTCGAAGACAGTGGTCCCGTCGGGGTGCTTCGCCTCGCGGGCCCAGGCGGCGAGGTCGCGGGCCAGCGTCTGTTCCAGGGAGGCCGCGCCGCCAACGCCACGTTCGTAGACCAGCGCCACCTTCATGACGTCCCAGCCCTGGTCGACGCCGCCGATGCGGGCCGAGTCGGGTACCCGCGTGTCCGCGTAGTAGGTGGCGTTGGTGACCTGTCCTCCGAGCGTGCGGATCGGCTGGATCTCATAGCCGGTGCTGGCCGTCGGCACCAGGAACAGGGTGAGTCCTTTGTGCTTGGGCGCGCCGGGGTTGGTGCGGGCCAGGACGAACACGTGGCTGGACAGCTGCGCGGTGCTGGTGAACATCTTCTGGCCGTTGATCACCCACTGGTCTCCGCCTCCCGCCCGCCTCCCCATTCCCCCTTCGCTATCCCCCTTCACCAGGACAGCAGTGGTCTTTGCCGCCGCCACATCGGAGCCGGAGTCGGGCTCGCTGTAGCCCAGGGCGATCAGCATCTCGCCCCGGAGCGCGGCCGGGATGTACTCGCGCTTCTGCTCCTCGGTGGCGACGTGGGCGATCGTGTGCGCCACCATGACGGTGGTTGCCCACCCGTCACTCTGGATGCCCCGGCGGGCCAGTTCGTCGAACACGGCCCGGGCGAAGTCAGGGTCGGCATCGCTCCCGCCGTACCCGGCCGGCCAGCCGGCCCCGAGGATCCCGTCGCGGGCCAGCCGGGCGTGCAGCTCCATAGTCTGATGGCACCCGGTGCGCTGCTGCTCGGCAGCCCACCCGGGATCTGCGTTGACGTCGGCCCAGGCCCGGGCCGATTCTCGGTGCGCGGCCAGGTCGTCGGGCTCCCAGAAGTCCATCCTCACCCCCCGCTTTGCGTGCCGTACATGCGGCGGGCCAGCCCGGCGTACGCGGCCCGGGGATCGCCGGCTACCAGCGGCCAGGCCTTGGCCCGGCGGAAGTAGAGCTGGATGTCGTATTCGAGCGTGTAGCCGTAGCCGCCGTGGAAATGCAGGCTCTCCGACGCGGTCTTGAATGCCGTCTCGGACGCGAACAGGAACGACATCGTGGCCAGGCTGGCCGCGGCCGGCCGCCCCGCGTCGTGCGCCCACGCTGCCTCGTACGCGAGCAGGCGGGCGCCGTCGACGGCGGTCGCGCTATCGGCCAGCCGGTGCTGAATCGTCTGGAAACTGCCGATAAGCACGCCGAAGGCCCGCCGCTGCAGCACGTAGCCGACGCCGATATCCAGCGCCCTCGAGGCGAGCCCGGCCAGCGCGGCCCCGGTCAGCAGTTCCCACTGCCGTACCGCGCGGCGGTGGGCGGCGACCGCCTGCGGGCCCCGCGCCAGCACCATCGCATCGGCCGGAACCGGGCAGTCAGCCAGCGGCATGGCACCGAGGTTGGGTATGGCCGCGGTCGGCTTGCCCGGCTGCTCGACCAGCAGCAGCTCATCACCCCGCAGGACGACGACCAGGTCGGCGACCGCGCCGGCGGGCACCAGCCGGGCTACCCGGCCGTCCGCCGGATGAAGCGCCAGCGTCGCCAGCAGCTCGCCGGCCACCAGCGCCGCCAGCACCCGCTGACCGGCGTACGGGGCGAGGAGCATGCTGGCGGCCGCGGCCTCGATCAGCGGCACCGGCGCGAGGAACTGCCCCAGCAACCCAGCCGCGATAGCCAGCTCGACCAGGCCGGCCCCGCCCCCGCCTTGGTCCTCGGGAACCGCGATGGCCGGCAGTCCCAGATCGGCGACCTTGCGCCACAAGGACGCGTCGAACCCGAGCGGCTCCGCGGCGCGGACCACCTCAGCCGGCGACTCCTTCTCGAAGAACTCCCGCAGTGTCCCGCGCAGCGCTTGCTGCTCCTCAGTGAAGTCCAAGTTCACAAATGGCTGCCTCTCCCTGATCGCCCCATGGCCGAGCGGCGTGAAAGGCGTGCCCTGGACGCTTGGCGGGCGGGAATCCGGCGCGTGGCCTGCTAGGGTGTGTCCCGTAGATCTTGGCAGGCAGGTGCCGTCAAGGGGCGCGAACCGGCGCGGCGCCGCCCGGCCCGCCGCCCGCCGCCCGCCTCCGGATCCCGCCGGGCACCGTGCGGCCCGCAGGTCCCGCCCGTCCCGTCCTGCGCCGCTCCGGGCACCGGGCGCTACCACGCCGATGTGACATCGCCGTGGTCAGGGCAACGTCAATGTCACATCGCCGTGGTTCCCCGGGCGCGAGCGGGGCCCTGGGGAAGGCTGGCCGCGGGGCCCTGGGGAAGGCTGGCCGCGGGGCCCTGGGGAAGGCTGGCCGCGGGGCCCTGGGGAAGGCTGGCCGCGGGGCCGGCGGCGCCGCGCTGTCCTCGCCTGTCCCATGATCTACGGGACACACCGTAGGTGCCAGCCGGGTTCATCCCTGCCTGGCGGCCGTGGCCGGCCGGGCGTCGAGGCCGAGGACGAGCAGCATCATCGCCTCCTGGAGGTCGGCCCCTGGTTGCCCATTGGCCGGGAGCAGGGCGGCGGCGCTGGCCACCGCGCCCAGCAGCGCGGCGGCAACGGCCCTGGGATTTACGGCCTGGCGGATCGACCCGTCTGCGGCGCCTTCCTCAAGGAGCTTGGCGACGGGCCGGAGATAGGCGCGGGCGGCGCGTTCGCCGATCTCGGCCCGCCGCACCGCCCGGCCGAGATCCAGGTGGATAGCCAAGAATGCCGCCGGGTAAGCGGCGTAGCAGGCGAGCTGGGCGCGCACTACGCGGCCCAACCGCTCTACGGCGGAGCCCGGGCCGCTCAGCGCGACCGCGACTGCCTCTTCGAATTCGCAGAAAACCCGGTCACACATGCAGGCGAAAACCGCTTCCTTGCCGTCGAAGTGGTAATACAGCGTCGCCCGCGGGATGCCGGTAGCCTCGGCGATGTCGCTCATCGTCGCACCGTCGAGGCCGCGCTCCGCGAACAGCGCGGCGGCCGCCATTACCTTGACCGCCATCTCATCAGGAACCGGTCGCACTCGCCTGAGTCCTCACTTCAACTGCGGATCCCCGTACGCTTCCGGGGCAACAGCCGGCCGGGCCCGCCCAGCGCGGTACCAGTGCCTGCACTCTAAGCCGAAGTCCCGCATCATTGCCGCCCCGCCAGTGTAGGCGCCGTCAGCGACGTCCCGATTCACTACTGCCTGCCACCCTCAGAGCGCCCTGGAGACAGCGGTGAACAGCTGACATAACATGTACTACAGATTTAGACTAAGAGTCCAATCGCGAGGTTGGGTACTCCTATGGCCCAGGCCAAGCTCGTGGGGGGTGCGATCGCTTGACGATCAGCGAGGCGCTCGCCGTTGCGAGCCGAGAGGAGCGGTGCGTACGGTGATTGACTGGGAGGCGATGGACTTCTTCCGGGATGACGGGCTGGTCGCGGATCCGTATCCGTACTTCGATGCCCTGCGCGGGCAGTGCCGGTACGGCGCGAACCTCACCACGGCGTGGTGATGGTGACGGGGTATGACGAGGCGGTCCAGGTGCGGCCTGGCCCAGCGCGCGCGCCTCAACGGAGACTGGCTCGTGCCGCTGCCATCCAGTTTCACCGCCCGGCAGGCCATGACGATCGGCACGGCGGGCTACACGGCGAGCCTCTGCGTAGGTGCCCTGCTGAACCATGGCGTGCGCCCGGATCAAGGCGAAATCCTCGTGACGGGCAAGGTACGCGGCCGCATCGTGGTCGACGTTAACCGGTAGCTAAATGAAACACACAGGTCCTCTGTCTGAAGTGCGTGTTGTCGATCTAACGGCAATGGTCATGGGTCCCTACTGCACCCAGATCATGGCTGATATGGGGGCGGATGTGATCAAAATCGAGCCCCCGGCCGGCGACAACACCCGCTATATCTCGGTAGGACCGGAGCCAGGAATGGCAGGTGTTTTCGTCAATGTGAACCGCGGTAAGCGCAGTGTGATGCTGGATCTGCGTTCCGACGAAGGAAAAAATACATTGCGTGAGCTCATTAGACATAGCGATGTGTTTATCCATTCGATGCGCGCAAAGGCGATTACTGGGCTCGGATTCAGTTATGAACAAGTGGCCGCCATCAATCCATCGATCATCTATACCAACTGCTATGGTTACGGCCGCCGCGGCCCCGACGCGAATCTCACCGCTTACGACGACACTATCCAGGCGGAATGTGGCCTGCCGTTTGCGCAGGAACTGCTGACTGGTGAAGCCAGTTATGTCGGCACCATCATGGCGGACAAGGTAGCCGGAATGACAGCCTTGTACGCCACCATGATGGCGCTGTTTCACCGCGAGCGGACTGGCGAAGGCCAAGAGGTCGAGGTCGGCATGTTCGAAACCATGGCCGCGTTTATGCTGGTCGAACACGCCAACGGCGCAATCTTCAGTCCTCCCTTGGGTTCTGCGGTGTACCCTCGTGCAGTGACACCTAACCGGAAACCCTACCGCACCAAAGATGGCCATATCTCCGCGCTGGTATACAACGACAAGCAGTGGTCCGCATTCATCAATGCCGTGAAGCCGGCTTGGGCCGGCGAACACTTCGCCACCCTAGAGCAACGAGCGCGGCAAATCGACACCGTCTATGCCCTGCTGGGGGAAACCTTCTTGCAGCGTACGACGCAGGACTGGCTTGACCTGCTCCGGTCTCTTGACATTCCCGCCGCGCCGGTCCGCATGCTCGACGAGCTATTCGATAATCCGCATCTGAATGCAGTAGGGTTCTTCGAGACGGTGGATACGCCGAACGGCCCAGTGCGTTTTCCCGGCACGCCGGTCTGGTTCTCGCAGACTCCCGGTCGCGTCGCCGGCCCTGCCCCTAGGCTCGGCGCCCACACACAGCAGATAATGGACGAGCTTGGCCCCCCGGATCTCTAGTAGAAGCCTCATGTACCTCTTACTTCATCACCTACATAAGGATCGAGATCGTGGACTTTTCCCTCACCGAAGACCAGCAGCGTATTCGAGAGGCGGTTCTCGATTACTGTTCCCGGTTTTCCGACGAGTACTGGCTCGAACGTGACCGTGAAGGTGTCTTTCCGCACGACTTCCACAAAGCCATGGCCGATTCCGGCTGGCTCGGTGTTGCCATGCCTGAGGCGGTTGGCGGGGCGGGTCTAGGTATCACAGAAGCGGCGATCATGATGCAGGCAGTCGCCGAGTCAGGTGGCGGGATGACCGCCGCTTCCAGCATCCACGGCCCGGTATTCAGCATGCAGCCGGTGGCGATGTTCGGCACCGAAGAGCAGCAGCAGCGCATGATTCCGCCTGTGCTCAGCGGCGAGGATCGCATCTGCTTTGCGGTGACAGAGCCCAATGCCGGCCTCGACACGACGAAGCTGAGAACCCGAGCGGAAAGGCGCGACGGCGGCTATGTGGTCAACGGGGAGAAGATCTGGATCTCCGTCGCTCAGGTGGCAAGCAAGATGATGCTGCTAGCCCGTACCACGCCCCTTGAAGAGGTGAAACGCAAGACCGAGGGGCTGTCGCTTTTTTTCACCGATCTCGATCGTGCCAGGATCGAGGTTCGCGAGATTCATAAGATGGGCCGGCACGCCGTCGATTCAAATATGCTGTTCATCTCCGACCTGCGGATTGGAGAGGAAGACCGGATCGGGGCTGAGGGAGAAGGCTTTAAGATCATACTCCATGGCCTCAATCCCGAGCGCATACTGCTCGCCGCCGAAGCCGTCGGGCTCGGACGCGTGGCGATCAAGCGCGCTGCCCGCTATGCCAGGGAGCGCGTCGTCTTCGACCGGCCCATCGGCATGAATCAGGGTATCCAGCACCCGCTGGCGAAGTGCTGGGCGCAGCTGGAGGCCGCCAACCTGATGGTCATGAAGGCAGCTACGATGTTTGACAAGGGCCTGGACTGCGGTGTTGAAGCGAACGCCGGCAAGTACCTGGCCGCGGAGGCAGGATTTGAAGCATGCCACACTGCGATGCTGACCCTGGGCGGCATGGGTTACGCACAGGAATACCACCTCGAACGCTACTTGCGTGAAATCCTTATCCCGCGCATTGCGCCGGTAAGCCCCCATATGATCCTGAATTTCCTAGCCGAGAAGGTGCTCGATCTGCCCAAATCCTACTGAACCACGAAAGAAACTGAACCGAGGAATTAGAAGCAATGACCAGCATCGGAGAAACCTTCAGGCTACGCTCCTGGCTATTCGCCCCGGGGGATAGCGAAAGGAAGATGGGAAAGGCCGCCGCTGGCACAGCCGACGTTGTTGTCCTCGATCTGGAGGATGCGGTAGCCGAAGACGCAAAACCCAGGTCCAGAGCGATGATCTCAGCCTTCCTGGCCGCTCAGCCGAAAGAAGGCAGAACCCGGCTGTGGGTGAGGGTCAACCCCCTGGACAGCCCCCACACGCTGGCTGACCTGGCCGCGGTGATCCCGGCGCGACCCGGGGGCATCATGCTTCCCAAGTCACGCGGCCGCCAGGACGTAGACCTTCTAGACCACTACCTCTCGGCGCTGGAAGTCTCCGCCGGCATCGAACAGGGTTCGACCAAGGTCATCGTTCTTGTCACCGAGACAGCCGAAGGCATGTTCACCACCGGCACGTACCAGGGCGCACCCCGGGTAGTTGCCATGACCTGGGGCGCGGAAGATCTCGCCGATGCCGTAGGCGCGAGCGAGAATCGCAACCCTGACGGAAGCTATGGTTTTACCTATGAGCTGGCTAGAAGCCTGTGCCTGTTGGGCGCGTCTGCTGCCGGTGTCGCGCCTATTGAAACCATCCAGGGCGACTTCCGCGATCTGGAAGGGCTGCGCAGGCGAGCTGAGAAGGTACGCCGTGACGGCTATCGGGGCATGCTGGCCATTCACCCTGCCCAGGTCGATGTGATCAACGCGGCCTTCACGCCGACCGAGGAGGAACTGGCGGCGGCTCAGGAAATCGTCGATCTGTTTGCCGCCCATCCCGGCGTCGGCGCCATCGGCTACCAGGGGGCCATGCTCGATCGTCCGCACCTGGCCCGCGCACGGGCACTGCTGGTAGCGGGGGGACGCGCTTGAAGGTCGTTTCCGATGTCAGCGACCTGGACCTCGGCCACTTCCTGCGCCCCGGCGACCGCATCGTCATGGGCCACGCTTGCGGCGAACCGACCACGCTGATCGAGGCACTGATCGGTCAGGGCCGCGACATCGGCGGCCTTTCTGCCTTCATCGCGACAAGCTTTTCTGGTCTGTTCACCCCGGCGGCAACGGACAGCTTTTCCCTGTCCAGCATGGGGGCGATCGGCGCGTTGCGCGCACTGACGAAGGAGCACAAGCTCAGCATGATCCCCTGTCATGTCAGCCAGATCGGCCCGATGATCGAGGCCGGGATCATCGGGTGCGACGTAGCTTTCGTCCAGGTCAGCACGGCCGATGCGGACGGGAACCATAGCTTCGGCCTCATCAGCGATTACGTGCAGGCCGCCGTCGCGAAAGCGCGCGTCGTCATAGCGGAAGTAAACGAGCAGGTGCCTTTCACCTACGGCGAACTGCTGCCCGCGGCTAAGATCGATTACGCCGTACCTGTCTCACGTCTGCCGGTAGAGGTGCCATCCGGGAGAATTGGCGAAACCGACGAAGCCATAGCGAGATACGCGGCCGCCTATATCGAGGATGGCTCAGTCATCCAGACCGGGGTGGGCGCCGTGCCCGATGCCATCCTTCGCCTGCTACAGGACCGCAAAGATCTTGGCGTGCATTCCGGCATGCTGGGTGATGGCCTGGTTGAGCTGGTCGAGGCGGGCGTCGTCACCAATGCGCGCAAGCGCATCGACCGCGGGGTTTCGGTCAACGGCGCCCTGATCGGCACCAGGCGTCTTTATGAATTCGCTCACCGTAACCCGCGGATCCGCATGTGCGCCACGTCCTACACCCATGATGCGGCCGTCCTCGCGCAGCTGGACAAGCTGGTAACCATCAATTCAGCCCTGGAGGTCGACCTGACCGGCCAGGTCAACGCCGAGCAAAGCGGCTCGGCCTACGTCGGCGGCACCGGCGGCCAGGTGGACTTCGTTCGGGCCGGCGCGCGCTCACCGGGTGGTCACGCCATCATCGCTCTGCCCGCCACCGCCAAGGGCGGCACGATCAGCAGGATTACCGGCAGCCTGTCAGGGCCGGTCACCACCGCGCGCAGTGATATGGATGTGATCGTCACCGAATTTGGCGCGGCCGAACTCAAAGGCCAGCCCCTCGCTGAGCGCACCCGCCGGTTGATCGCCATCGCTCATCCTGATTTCCGGGAAGAGCTGGCGCGGGAAGCCCGCACCATTCAGCAGAGAGGCTTCTGATGAGTGACGTTCTGCACCTCGCTGTGGAACGTACCTACTTCTTCGCTGCCGCCATGCCCTGGCGCGCCATGCCGAAACTGCGACCCAGATGATCTATGAAACCGGACGGTACGGGCGGCAGCGTCCACTGCTTGGCGGTGTCGCGGATAACATCTATCTGCTCCGCCACGTCGTCGATGGTCCACGCAGGCTGGTACACGCCCTCCGTTTCTGCGATGAACGCCCGCGCCACGCGGCCGGCCACGGCTATCAGCAGCTCTCCGCTGACCGAACAGGATTCATGGGCGAGCCAGCCCACCACTGGCGCGACCAGCTCGGGGCCCATCGGCGGGTACTGGGATGTATCCAGACCTTCGGCCAGGCGCGTCACGGCGCCGGGGATAATGACGTTGCTCTTTACCCCCTTCGGGGCACCCTCGATCGCGGCGACGTTGTTGAGTCCGATGAGGCCGGCCTTCGCCGCGCCGTAGTTGACCACGTTGCTGTTGCCGTAGATGCCGCCGATCGATGAGGTCAGCACGATGCGGCCGTATCCGGCCCTGCACATCAGCGGAAACGCCGGCCGCACGACGTTGAACGCGCCCATCAGGTGCACGTCGACGACAGCCTTGAAATCCTCGTAGGAGATATCTTCCAGCGATGCGTAACGGTTATTGCCGGCGTTATGGATCAGGATGTCGACGCGGCCGAAGTTGTCGAGCGCCGAGGCGACGATCGCCGAGCCGCCCGCGGGCGTCGCGACGGATTCGGTGCAGGCGACGGCATCGCCGCCCAACGCCTTGATCTCACCCGTCACCTGTTCGGCGGGGCCGGGGTCGGCGCCTTCGCCCCTCACGCTGGCCCCGGGATCGTTGACCACGACCTTGGCGCCCTTCGACGCCAGCAGCAGCGCGTATTCGCGCCCCAGCCCTCTGCCTGCCCCGGTGATAACCGCCACCCGGTCATCGAATCTGCGTTCCGTCACTGGTCTTCCCCTCTTGTCGATGTCGCGCGCACGGTCAGCCGTTAAGACCTGGCGGAATATGCCCGCGGCGCAGGTTGACCAGCGGACGCCGGTAGGAGGGATCCTCGTTGTTGCGGGCCGGCGCGCCATTGCCATAGACGTCCGGCACGTCGGCGAACGGCAGCGGCATGGTCGGCAGTATGCCCGACCATTCGATCACATTGGTGCGAAGGGCAATCCGCCACGCGCCGTCGCGGCGCTCCAGCCGGTCGATGTAGCGGCCGCCGGCAATCCAGTTGGATTCGTCGCGATTGCGGCCGACGAAGATGTAATAGGTTTCCGTGTGGGCAGTGTCGCCATCGATTTCGCAGGTGTGGTTCAGCAGGTCGTGCTGTGTCGCCACCTGACCCTGCTCGTGCATGGCCGAGGCCCAGTCGTAGAGCGCCTTCGGGCCGCCGACGAAATCACCCGCTGCGATGGTGGCATCCGCGTGGAAAGCAGAAAGGAACAGGTCCTGGTCGAAGCGATCCATCCCGCGGCTGAAACGGACGAGGCAATCGAGAATATCCTGCCGGTCGAGCAGGCGCTCCATGCGGGCAATGCGTTCAGCGTCCATACTGTGCCTCCACAATCGGGCCTCCACAATCGGGGCCTCCACAATCGGGTGCCAGAGAGGCGAGCCGCGCTCGGCCCGCAGCGAGGGGATGACCTTGCCGTCGATGTCGGTGATGCCGTAGTCCTGCGCCACCTCGGCGGTAATGAAGGTGCCGCCGGACCGCTTCATGATCTCCGGATCGGTAGCGAGCGCCGCGATCACCCGCCCGGGATGTTCCGGAGTGCAGCCGATCGCGGGATTCGTGACCGTTGGCTTCTTCATCGCAGGGTTGCGTTCAAGACTGCGAAGCGCCCGTTCGGTGAAGGTAAGCCCCTGCCACAGCGACAGCGAGGCAACGTCGTGCGGCTGCAGCTCGATCGCCATATCGCGCGCCATCCGGTCGACCGCCGACTTGCAGGTGCCAAAGATGACGCCGTAGGTGTAGGTCACACCGACATAGCCGGAGATGGCGACGATCAGGCCCGACTTCTGCGGCACCATGATCTTTGCCGCATGCCACGCCGCGACGAAGTTGGAACGCACGCCCACGTCCACCATGTCCCAGTTGGACAGCGGCTTTTCCCAGAACGGCTGCGGTTCGGTGAGATCCTCGGGCAGGGCGAAGGCATTGTTGACGAGGATGTCGAGCCGGCCTTGATCCCGGCTTACCCGTGCGAACAGCGCCGCGACCTGACCGTCTTCGGCGTGGTCGACCTGGACGGCAATGCCCTTGCCGCCCCGGCGATCAACTTCCGCGGCGGTTTCGCCCACCGTACCGGGCAGGGGATAGGAGCCCGGCATGACCGTGCGCCCGGTGACGTAGACGGTCGCGCCTTCCGCCCCGAGCGCCAGCGCGATTCCCTTGCCGATTCCGCGACTGGCGCCAGTCACCACAGCGACCTTGCCTGTCAGCGAACCCATTCTGACATCCTCGTCATGGAGAGGTCACTTGCCGAAGAAGGTTTCGCTGTAGTCGCCGACCGCCCGGCCGGAATAATGCTCCGCGCTGAACGGCGCACCCATCATGCCTTTGGACCAGTCGGCCGACACGCCGAAGTCCTGGTACCAGTCATAGAGCATCGTCCGTTTCGCGATACGCCAGTCGCCGTCGCGCTCTTCCAACCGGTCAAGGTAGCGGCCGCCGATGATCACATCGTGCTCCTGGTCGCCCATGTTTATCCGATGGTAGGCCGTGACGTGGGTCTCGACGAGCGCGGCGGCGTCCTGCAACTTGATCACGCTCTGCCCAAGCACATGCTGCGTCAGCGGTATAGCGGGCGATCCCGGCACCACCCAGGCCAGGTACTCGTCGAAATTCCCCTGGAACATCCCGAAATCCGTGGTCGAGTCCGGCCAGAAGCTTGCCGTGATCAGATCGGCGTCGCGGCGGTCTTCACCACGCGCCAGGCATGCGATGCACTCGCGGATCTTCTCGCGGTGGAGCAGGCTCTTCAGTTCCGCGGTGATAGTGTCCATGAGGTCTCCTACTCGCCGTCGGGCGAGTAACCGAGAATGCCCTTGACTGCCGGATCGGTCCACTGGCCGCCGACGTAGAACTTCAAATACTCACGCATGGCTTGCCGCTCCTTTCACTGCTGTCCTTCCGCATACCACGTCCGGAACTCGGCATAATTCGGTATTTCTTCCGAATTCGCCTTCGGATCGACGGCCACGTGAATAACTGCTGTCTTGCCGCTTGCGTATGCACGCTTGATGGCGGGTGCGATGTCCTCATCGCGTTCGACGTATTCGCCGTAACAGCCGAAGCCTTCGGCGACCTTGTCAAGCCGCGTGTCCTTACTCCAGTGTGTGCCTGTCTCCAGCGACCCTTGACCGAAGGTGCGCTTGTAGACGCCCACCTCTAGCCCCCAGGCGTAGTCGACGCTCACGACGCAGACGAGCGGCAGGTTCAGGCGCGCGGCTGTCTCCAGTTCTGCAATATGGAACAGGAATGACGAGTCCCCGGTGATCAGCATCACGGGCCGCTTCCTGCCCTCTGCCACCGAGGCGCCGACGGCATAGGGAAGCCCCGTGCCCAGGTGCCCGAAGTTCTGGTTCCATATCACGTCATGGGGCTTGGCTTGTGAATAGGTCCAGCCGAAGATGGTGATGGCGCCGCCGTCGCGGACCATGATCCCGTCCTTCGGGAAGACCTTGGTCGCTTCGACGATCAGCCGCGCGGGATGCACGGGTGACATGCCGGATGGAGCCGTTTCCGCCAGTCCCGCCAGCTGGGCCGCATCCTGTTGGATCCAGCCGCCGAGCTCTGCAGACGGAGTGCGCGGTTTGAGCGCGTCGACGAGCTGAGGGACAACCGCGCGCAAGTCACCCACCAGCGGCACGTCGACCGCACGGTTCACGCCGATGGCCGCAGGATCCTGCTCGATGAGGATCCATGTGCGGTTGGCTTCGCCTCCGGCCCAGTGACGCCCCCGCCCAAAGTGGACCGGCTCGCCGAGTTCAGTGCCGATGGCAAGACACAGGTCGGATTTCACCACTGCATCGATCGACGCTGCCGAAAAGCCATAGGGGAAGGTGCGGTCTTCGAGGCCCTTGATGAACGAGGTGCCGCCTGACGTCTGAATGACAGGACAGGCCATCGCGTCGGCGAGCGCTCTGACCGACTCCCCGGCGCGGGATGTATGGACGCCGTGTCCGACGAGCAGAATCGGTTGCTTGGCCGCGCCGATGAGCCGCACGGCCTCAGCGATCTTGTCCGCGCCAGCCGTCTGGTTGACCAGGCGATAGGCTTCGGGCGGCAGCGCAGGCGGTACGTCGAGCTCTTCCAGAATCACGTGGGAGGGATATTCAATGTAAACCGGACCCGGTGTTCCCGATAGTGCCTTACGCAGGCCCTCGCGGATAACCTCGTCGGTCTGGTCGGCATATTCGATGCTGGCGCAATACTTAACCGAGGGCTCGAACAGGCCGGACTGCTTTACGAACTGGATACGGCCGCGGCGAACTCGTTGCTCGGTGATACGTGCGCGCTGCCCGCCCAGGAAGATGACCGGTGAATTCTCGACCTTGGCGCACATCATGGCACCAGCCAGGTTCGCGACACCCGGGCCTAGCGTGCCGATACACACCGCGGCTTTCCCGGTCATCCGCGATACCGCTTCCGCCATGAAGCCGGCGGACTCCTCATGGTGGGGGGCGACCACGTTCCAGCCGCGCTCTTCGGCGAGATGAAACATATGCACGAAGTTCGGGTCTGGTATGCCGAAGATCGTGCTGATGCCTTCGGCCTCGAAGAGCTGCAGAATGCGCTCATACACTTTTACCGGCATTGTTACCGACCCTTGTCCAGGACGAGACCCTTCATCTCGCCCGAGTCGCGCCATGCCTGCAGCAGGTCCTCGAGGGTGTAGAAGCCGCCCCAGAAGGGATCACCCAGGAACGACCGCCCGTTCGGCTCGCCTTCGCTGTTGTAGTAGCCGGGCGTGCATTCCGTCACGAATCTGCTGTTGTCGATCGTGTTCGCCCGGATGGTCGCGATCCACCCCTCCTCGGCTTCCTCAGTAGGCTCCACCACCGTGGCACCACGCGTCTGTGCCTCTTTGAGGATGTAGGCGACGTGGTCGGCCTGCTGCTCGAACATCAGCGTCGTGGCCGCGGTCACGCCGCCCTGAATGAACCCCGTGAAGAACAGGTTGGGGAAGCCGTGACTCGTGATGCCGTGCAGGGTGCGGAAACCCTTGCCCCAGTGGTTGTAGAGCGACCGGCCCTCGCGGCCCGCGAACGGCTTGATGTCGTACTGGCGGTCGAGGGCGGTCGTGATCTCGAAGCCGCTGGCGAAGATGATGCAGTCGACCTCGTGTTCGACCCCGTGGGCGACAATGCCCTTCTCGGTGATGCGTTCGACGCCCTTGGTGTCCGATACGTCGATAAGGGTGACGTTCGGGCGGTTGAAGGCAGGCAGATAGTTGTCGCTGAAGCCCGGCCGCTTGCACATGTTGCGGTAGTACGGCTTCAGCTTTTCCGCCGTCTCCAGGTCCTCGACGACCTCATCGACGCGGCGACGGACCCGTTCCATCGCCCGATAGTCCTCGGACTCCTTCATGTCGAGGAGCTTCTCGACGGTCAGCGCGGCCCAGCCGTTGGTGGCGTTCCGATGCGCGGCCACGTTGCGGGCGACCTCGGTCCAGCCGTCGCAGACCAGGTCCGGCTCGCCCGGGGAGAAGAAGGCGAATGCCGCGTTGTGGAAGTTGCGCTGCCTCTTCGTGCGCCAGCCCGGCTTCAGCGTCTTCACCCATTCGGGATCGGTCAGTGTGCTGCCGCGCTCGTGGATGTAGGACGGCGTCCGCTGGAAGACGTAGAGGTGCTGGGCGGAGCTGGCGAGATGCGGGATGGCCCCGATACCGCTCGCGCCCGTGCCGATGATGGCGACTCGCTTGTCGGCGAGCTTGTCCAGCCCGCCGCTGATGTCGCCGCCGGTGTACTCGTAGTCCCAGCGCGCTGTGTGAAAGGTGTGGCCCTTGAAGTCCGTGATGCCGGGGATGCCGGGGAGCTTCGGCCGGTTGTACGGCCCCTGACACATGACGACGAAGCGGGCGCGGATGTCGTCGCCCCGGTTGGTGCCGATCCGCCAGCGCTTGATCGACTCGTCCCATTCCAGCGAGCGGATCAGAGTGTGGAAGATCGCGTTCTCGTAGAGGCCGAAATACTCTCCGATGCGCTGGGCGTGTTCGTAGCACTCGTCCCCGAAGGAGAACTTGTCCTTCGGCATGTAGCCGGTTTCCTCGAGCAGCGGGAGATAGCAGTAGCTGTCGGAGTCGAGCTGGATGCCGGGGTAACGGTTCCAGTACCAGACACCGCCGAAGTCACCGCCCAGCTCGATGATCCGGAAGCCGGAGACGCCGGCCTGCTGCAACCTGTGCGCGGCGATGAGACCCGCGAAACCGCCACCGAGGACCACCACGTCGATGTCTTCCGAGATCGGCGGCCGCGGCACGACCGGCATGTGCGGATCGCCCTCGTAGAACTCCGCGAACTCGTTCTCGGCTTCCAGGTACTGCTTTTGCCCCTCTGGGTGCAGGCGCTTGTCGCGCTCGGCCAGATACTTCGCCCGGAGGGCATCGCGATCGACATCAGGCGTCTGCGTTGGTGCGCATTTTTGCATTCGAAATCCTCGGCTCGGGTTGACACTCGGGTCGTTTGTTCGTGGGGAAGGTCAGGCGAGATCGCGGGGCGCGCCGGTTCCCATGTACGTGGCCAGGTTGTAATGCAGGTTCACGACGCTGCGCTCGCGATACGGGTTGGGTTTCGGGCCGGAGAAACCCCGCGCCTTCATGCCCTGCTGGACGGCGGCCATGTTGGAGAAGTCCTGCGGCAGGACGGTGCGCCAGCCCGGGTCGTCCGCCGGCGTGTACTCCCACTGCGTCACCGGCTCCTGGCCGGCCGGGTAGAGCTCGTAGACGGCGGCCTCGAAGATGCACTTGCCCGGGTCGTAGCCGTAGGGCCGGGCGCTGTAGCACAGCATGTTGTTCAATGCGTGCCCGATCTGGAAGTTGGGGAAGATCTGCCAGGCGGTGCCGCTCTTGGCCACGACTTCGGGGGCGATGGTCGGCCAGATCACGCCGCGCGCGGCGTCGTCATGCCGGGCCGAGTCCAGCCAGTACCTGAGCACCTGGTCGGGGGGAGTCCCTTCCGGCAGTTCCTCGACCAGCCGCCGCGCGGCTTCGACAAGCGTCTCGGTGGTATTGGTGTTCGCGTTCTCCCAGGTGAAGTCCTGCAACTCGGCCGTCGACACGCGGGCGTCGGCACCGCTGCCGATCCGCAGCTTCGCCTGGTTCTCCTCCATGCCCTTGGGCGCGTCGTAGCCGATGTTGCTGTGCCGGCCCTGTGCCCTGGCCCAGCCGAGGAAAGCGCCGAACTTCATGAACTCCGGGTGGGTGTACGGCACGTGATAGGTCTCCATGAACGCCTCGAGGGCGACCTTCCAGTTGCAGTCGAAGACGAGCCACCGACGCCACCGGTAGCGCATGTTCTCGAGCTGGAAGGGGTCGAGCAGGGTGGCCGCGGGCTCGAGGTACTCCCGCAAGGGCTCGCACTCCGGGTCCATGTTGATCCAGATCCAGCCGCCCCAGGTGCCGACCTTGATCTCCTTCAGGTGAGTGTTCTCGCCGGTCAGCCCGCACGGCCAGTCCTCCCGCTCGGACACATGGGTGTTCTGGCCTTCCAGGTTGTACCGCCACCCGTGGAAGCCGCAGACGAACTGCCTGCCCCGGCCGCGGGCGTCTCTCGCCCCCGGCGGGGTGTCGACGAGCCGACGGCCGCGGTGCGAGCAGACGTTGTAGTACGCGCGGATCGTGTCCGGGGCCGTGCGCACGACGATAAGCGAGTCGTCGAGGATCTCGTAGGTGAGATATTCACCGATCTTGGGGAGTTCCTCGACGCGGCCGACCTGTTGCCATACCTTGGCCCACAGCTTGTCTCGCTCGGCCCGGGCGTACTCCTCGGAGAGGTACGCCTCCACGCCGATCGTAAGCGGTTCCGACAGTGCTTCAGTTTTCCGGATGTTATCGACAGTTTCGCTCATGACATTCTCCAGCCGTGTCAGCGCGTAATGGCGGCACGGAACGACTCGTCCTTGAGGAAAAGAGAGGTGTTGTCGGCGCCTAGATGGGTCCATTTGAGGTTGAGGCCGCCATCCACCAGAATGGTCTGGCCCGTGATGTAGGTCGACAGGTCGGACAGCAGGAAAAGTATGGCCCCCGCCTGTTCCTCGGGGCGGCCGCGTCGTCCCATGGCGATGGCGCGGCGGTCGCGTTCGGCGTCTTCGCCGACGTATGTGCCCGAGGCCGGGGTCTCGGTCACGCCGGGTGCGATGGCGTTCACCCGGATGTTGTCCACGGCCAGTTCGACGGCCATCGTGCGGGTCGCCGCCACCAGCGCCGCCTTGGCCGTGCCGTAGCCGATGTGGAACGGTGCCGTGTTCATGCCGCTGATCGACGAGATCGAGACGATCGACCCCGGACGGCCCTGCGACCTCAGCTCCGCGGCGACCGCCTGGCTCATGAAGAGCATCGTCTCGAGATTCTGGGCGAACAACGCGCGCCAGTCCGCCCGGGTCACACGCATCGACGGCATCCAGGTCGAGGGCGCGGCGCCGCCAGCGACGTTGACGAGTCCGTACAGGTCGCCGTCCGTCCGCCCAACCTGCTCCATCACGGACGCGATGCCGTCATCGGTGGAGGCGTCGGCCGCGACGGGCAGGACCGAAAGGCCCTCGGCCAGCAGGGGCGCGACATGCTTATCGAGGTTCTCCTGAGAACGACTCACCGCGATCACGGTCGCCCCGGCGCGGGCGACCATGCTCGTCACCGCCGTGCCGATGCCGCCGCCGGCCGCGCCGGAGACAATGACGACGCGTCCGTCAAGACCGAGGAAGTCGTGCCCCATCCTCAACCCGCTCTGTTGGCTTCCCCTGCCGGGGGGACCCATCCCCCCGGACCCCCCTGGGGAAAGACGACCCCCCCGTGCCCCCCCGACTTGCGGAGTGCCAGGACGCTGCCTTCGGCGTCAGCGGAGACGTAGAGCGTGCCGTCCGGTCCGGCGGCGATGCCCGCGAAGAGGCCCTGGGGCCCGGAGAACGGCGCCAAACCCTTGAGGGGCTTGGGCTCCACCCCGAGAGGAGCGCCCACCGGCAGGTCGCGGGCGATCGTGGTCCGGGCCTTGCTGTCAAGGTCGACCTCTATCAGCGACTTGGCGCCGGCGTCCACAATCGAGAGCTTCCCGCCGCGGACTCCGATGCCCTGCGGCGTCTCCAGGCCGTCCACCACGGTGTCGACGCCAGAGCCGGTGACCGAGACGACGCGCCCGGTGCCGGACTCGGAGACCAGGCAGGTGCCGTCTGCGCCGAACGCCACGCCCATCGGCTGGTTCAGTCCGGAGGCCAGGGGCGCCACCTCGCCGTTGCGCACAGACACCACGCGGCCGGTGCCGAGCTCGGCGGCCACCACGCTGCCGTCGGGAGCGACCGCCACGCCGTAGAGCTGGTTGAGCGGCTCGGTCGCGCCGGCCAGCACCTCGTGTTCGCTGCTCGCGGGCCGCCACCGCGCGAGGAGGCCGTTGGAGGTGGTGACGATGAACTCACCCTCGCCGGCAGCTGTCACCCCGCGGATGTAGCCCGGCCAGCCCGGGCTGAAAAGCATCCCCAGCATCTGCAGCTCGCCGCCGGGCGGGAGGGCGTAGAAGTACGTGCCGTCTGAGACGTACAGGGTGCCGTCGTTGCCCACAGTGAGGTCCAGCGGCCAGGTCAAGCCGCTCGGCAACACCGCCCGGGTCCGGCCGCCGCCGAGGATCTCCGTGATCTGCCCGGTGAAGCTCGAGACGAACAGGCGGTTCCCCGCGAACGTCAGGTTGTCCAGACCGGGGGCTATGGTGGCCAGGACGGTGCGCGCGCCGCTGCGGGGATCGATCCTCAATACCTCGCCGGTGCCCACCTGGGTGGAGACGATGTAGCCCTCGGCGTCGAACTTCACCGCGTCTGGGACACCCAGATCCCCTACCACCCGCTCGGGCTCGCCGCCGTCCGGGTCGATCCGCCAGATGTCGTTGGTGCCAAGCACCGGGTAGTACAGCTTGCCGTCCGGCCCAAACTCCATGGCGTTGGGCAGCGGCAGGTTTTCCAGCAGCACCCTGGGCGCGCCGCCGCTGAGGTCGAGTTCCAGCAGGCGCCCGCCGATTCGGCACTCATTGATGAACAACCGGCCCCGGTGGAAGGTGATGCCGTTCGCGCCCGGCACGTCGTCGCGCAGCACCCGCGTGCGGCCGTCGGTGCCGCGCACGCTCACGCGCCCGTCGTAATACTCCGTGGCGTAGAGGTTGCCCTGGGCGTCGAAGTCCACGTCGTCGGGTGCGACGATGTCGGCGCCCTGCGCGCTGACGGTCTCCAGCTCGCCGGTGTCGACGTTGAGCGCGCTGATCTGGCTGCCGGCCACCTGGGCCACATAGATGCGGCCGTCCGGACCGGTACGCAGGCCGTTCGCGCCGAACAGCCGGCTCGGTGGAGTGAGCCGTTCCAGGCTCCACCCCTCGGCGAGGCTGATTGATGTGGCGCTGCTATGGCGCGCCCCTGGCAGCAACATGGTGACGGACTCCCGGAAACCTCGTCGTCAAGGTGGAATTTCCCGCCGTGATGAGAACAGAATCTCCCTTCCGGATGTGAGAACCCTGCTCTCAGTCAACGTAGCGCTTGTTCCGGCGGAGTGCAACGGACAGTTTAAACTCTCATTCCAACACGTCGACCGCGCTGTTTTACCGTTACCAGGACTGACCGGCGAGCCTTACCCGGATTCACCCGCCAGACCGTGCTCGATGGCGTACCGGACCAGTTCGACCCGGTTGTGCAGGTGCAGCTTGCTGAGCGTGTTCTGCACGTGGTTCTGCACGGTGCGGTGGGACAGCACGAGCCGGGCGGCGATCTGCTTGTAGGACATGCCGGTGGCGACCATGCGCAGGATCTCGGTCTCGCGTTCGGTCAGCTGCGGCGCGTCCGCACCGCCCCCGGCGGGCCCGGCGGCCAGCCGCCGGAACTCGCCGAGTACGAGCGCGGCGAGTCCGGGTGTGAACACCGCGTCGCCGTCGGCCGTGCGCCGCACCGCATCGAGGAATTCCGGGCGTGCCGCGGACTTCAGCAGGTAGCCGACCGCGCCCGCCTTCACCGCGTCCAGCACGTCCTGCTGTTCGCCGCTCGCGGACAAGACCAGCACGCGCACTGCGGGATGGGCCGCGCGCAGGCCGCGAGTCACCTCGACGCCGGACATGTCCGGCAGCTGCAGGTCGAGCACGACGACGTCTGGACGGGCCGCGCCGGTGACGCGCAGCGCCTGTGCGCCGTCGGCGGCCGTCGCGACGACGTCGTATCCGGCTTCGGTCAGGTCTCGCGCAACCGCGTCGCGCCACATGGGATGGTCGTCCACCACCATGACCCGGATTGGCGCGTCCTGCCCCACGCCTGCACCCTAGCCCGCCCCCGGTGACCGCGCCACTGGTATGCCGGCCCGGCGCGGCAGGCGGAGCTCCACCACCTCGGTGCCCTCGCCTGGTACGGAACTGATGGTGGCGGAGCCGCCCAGGTCGCGCAGCCGACTGCGGATGGAATGGCTGACCCCGAGCCGTCCGGCGGCCGCCGCCTCAGCCAGCCGGCCGTCCGGGATGCCGGGGCCGTCGTCCCTGATCGTCACCGTGACCATGTCCGGCTCGTCCTCGATAAGCACCCACGCGCGGGCCCGCTCCCCGCAATGCCGCCGTACGTTGTCAAGCGCCGCAAGGATCGCTGAGGTCAGCTCATCTGCCGCTGCCCTTTTCAGCCGAACGTCCTGGGCTGGCGCGGACACCGTCACTTGCTCCGACTGGGCCGGCAAGACCAGCGCGCGGAGATCCACGTCCCCGGACGCGGGGCCACCTCCGACCAGGGCGCCCCCTCCCACCAGGGCACGCAGCGCGGCTTCCTGCTGGCCTGCCAGCCGGCCGAGTTCGGCCGCCGCTCCGCCCGCTTCAGCGCCCCGGCGCTGCACCAGCGCCAGCACCTGCAGCACCGAGTCGTGGATGTCGCGGGCCAAGCGTTCCCGTTCCCGGCTGGCCGCTTCGACTCCGGCGACGTGCTGGCGGTCCGCCTCCACCTCGGCGGCGAGCCTGGCCAGGTGGCCGACAATCACGCCGGCCAGCAGCAGGAGTACCACGCCGTTGAGTACCACGGTGATCTTCTCGCCTCGCAACAGGAAGTCGCAGCCGGACACGATCAGGGCGGCCGCCGCGCCTGCTCGCCTGCCATACCGGACCGCCCAGGCCAGGACGGGTCCCGCCACCCAGGTCGCGGTCACCGGCGTCACCCCGATCCGCATGGCGTGCGGGTTCTGCAGCACCGCGGTGCTGAGCAGCAGGCCGACGGTGACCGCGAGGTCGGCGCTCAGCAGGAGCGGGGTGCGACGGTCCGGACGGGCGTAGGCGACGGTGGTGGCGACCGTCCATGCCGTCATCACGGCGATTACCGCCCATGCCCAGCCCGGCCGCGAGTACTGCGCGCGGTCGATGACGGCGGCCAGCAGCACGGCGTAGCCGAGGCTGGCGAACCGGAAGACTGCGATCGCCCGCCAAAGCGGTTCGGAATGTCGGCGCCCTGCATTTCGAGGCCGGGCATTTCGAGGCTGGGCCCTCGACACGCCTATATCGTCCCACGTCTCGGGATGCACCGCACCGTGCCGAGCTACTGCCCGTTCGGGGACAAAGAATGGGCTGCGACTGGATGCGGGCGGTCAGTTTCCGCGGTCCTGTCCCGGAGCCAGCGAAGGCGCGCGTGCGCGCACTCGCAGATCACCGCGTGCTCGTACACCCTCTGGGGAACGTTGACGTTGCTGTCGACGCGCACCGGCAGGGAAGGCGCCCGCCAGCTGAGGAATGCGCTGTCGCCGGTGAGCGCGGCCAGCACGGTGAGCAGCGAGGTATCCAGCCGCATGGAGTGCACGGCTCGCCGGTACTCGCCAGGGGTCAGGCAGAGCGCAAACGGGATATTCATCAGGCAGAGCGCGGTCTGTATGTCGAGGCTGAGCAGCCGGCGGGTGCGCGGTTCCGGGTCGATCCCGGGGATGTCGAGCGAGCCGAAGTCGAGACGGCCCCCAGGGCCAGGACTGTCCGCGCGGCCGAGCAGGCGCAACACGCGGTAGACGTTCAGGTCGTGCTCGATGACGGCGCGGTCACCGAGTTCTCCCAGCGTGCTGGGGCGCAGGGTGACCTCTGATGCGCCGGGCACGCCGGCGTTGCGCACGCAGAAGTTCAGCAGGTCCGTTTCTACGATGAAGTGCCTGATCAACAGGGTGACTGCGTCCGGTGAGACGAACCGGCGCAGGAACCACAGGCACAGCTTGTCCATCGTGGCGTGGGCGGAGAACCGGACCGGGCAGAGCCGCTTGCCGAGGACGATCAGCGTGATCGCGGCCCGCGACAGAATCCGTACCCACGGGTAGAGGAGGGCGCGGCTGCGGCTGCGCTGGTCGCGGATTATCAGGCGCATGGTGGCCTGGTCGACCGGAATTGAGGGATCGACGGCCATGACCTCCCACAGCGACGGGCCTGATGGGTCAGACATGGCCGAGTTCCTCCAGTTGCAGGGCGTAGAGCCGCGCGACGACGCGGGCTGTTTTGACGATCCTGGTGACGGCGGAGCCGATGTTGGCGGGGGTCGCCGCCATCGCCCCCGGGTCGCCGCCGACTGCCGCGAAGTCGCGTTCCAGCAGCTGATAGTCGCGATGTTCGGCCGCGGCGTGCTGGATAGCGGCGCTGCGCAGCCAGAACAGCTCGGGAGAGAAGTTCGCGGCGGCCAGTGAGATCCACCTGCCGCCGTCGACCACCTGCTGGCGCAGGTTGAGCAGCAACCGGCGGTAGTCGTCGTGCGTCGCGGTGCCGTCCTCGATCCGCCGTCGGAGAGCGTCCAGCGAAGGAAGGTGGTGTCCGGCGTGTCGCCTAGATCGCCTAGATCGCCTGGAGCGGCGAACGAGCGGCTGACCAGCTCTGAGCCTACGACGACCGCCACCGGATGCTCGCCGAGACGCACCGCGGACACGGCTGCCTTGAGCGCCGCCATCCCGGAGGCGCACACCCCGGCGGCCGACAGCAGCTCCATCGGGCCGCCGCCCAGCCGCCCGTGCACCATTGAGGCGAAGCCAGGGACGAGGACGTCGCCCGCTGTCGTTCCGGTCGCGAGCATCCGCACCGCCGAGACCGGCAGGCCCCGGTCCCGCAGCGCACGCAATGCCGCGTGTGCCGCCAGCTCCTCATTGAGCATTACGGTCATTCCCTTGTCGTTCACCGCATAATGCCGTGTCTTGATCCCGTTCGCCGCGAGCGCCCGGCGACGCAGCGCCGCGCCCCGCGGGCTGCCATCGCCGAACCTGGCCGCGAGTTCGGTGTTGCCGACCGGGTCGCCGGGCAGATACGCGCCGACGCCGGTGATATATGCCTCATTCATGAGGTTCATTCAGCCACCGGCCGGACCGAGGCGCATCGGCGCGGATACTTGTCTTGGGCGGGTTTTTGGCGCATGCGGTATTGAGTAGGAAAGCAGCGTCCGGCTGAGTATGCATGCTCAGGCGCGGCGGCTCCGCAGTCCCTATGGTCGGAATAGGAGAAATTCAGACGAGGAATGTGATACCCATGAAAATGCCGACGCGGAAGTTCCTGCTGAGCGTCATTATTACATCGCTATCGATCACGGCCATGCTCGGAATCATCAGTGTCCTATTGACCGGCCTCGGCGAAACCGGCGCGAAAATACTAGGCAGCGCGATCGGGGTCGATGTCGCGAGTGTCTTGACGCTATGCTGCGCGGGGCCGGCGAAATCAGCATGGCACCGCGCGGTGCAGGTGACAGGCATCCTGAGTGCAAGCCTCGGCGTGGTAACCGGCCTTTTTGTCATCTGGCGGCTCGCGGCCGCCAGCGGCCTGCAAGAAGGCATGACGCGGACAGCCGTGGTGCTGCTCCTCCTTGCGGCCGCCTCGGCGCACGCCTCTCTGGTGCTCGCATGGCGTACATGCAACCGGCCGATGAGAATCGTCGTGCCCGCGACGATTCTGTGCACCGCCGTCGCCACCGTGCTTATCGGCAACTACGTCGTGTTCCCCGGCTTCGCCCCAGACCGCGGCTACCTGAGGGCACTAACGGCGGTCCTGATCCTGGATGCGCTTGGCACCATCCTGATCCTGCTCCTGCATCGCTTCGGGCCGCCACAGGCCGATACTGTGACGCTCACCGGACCAGCTTTCCCGGGGGTCAGCTGAGTCATGTGAGGGTGAGGTAGGCCAGGCTGGCGAGCCCGGCCACGGTGCAGTAGATGGCGAACGGGGTGAGGGTGCGGGTCTGGAAGTAGCGGAGCAGGAAGCGGATGGACAGGTAGGCGCCGATGCCTGAGAGCACGCTTCCGGCCAGGATCTGGCCGCGGATGCCGCTGCTGAGCGGCCCGGCCAGGTCGGGGATCTTCAGTGCGCCGGCGGCGAGGATGACGGGGGTGGCGAGCAGGAACGCGAACCGGGCGGCGTCCTGGTGGGACAGGCCGCGGGCCAGCCCGGCGACCATGGTGACCCCGGAACGGCTGATGCCGGGGAGCAGGGCGAGGATCTGCGTGGAGCCGATGAGCACGGCCTGGAGGTAGCCGATGCCGGCCAGCCGCTCGTCGGCGGCGCGGTCTGCCGCGAACTCGCGCTGGCGGCCGGCGTGGTGGCCCGGGGGCTGTTCCGGCGCGGCGACCGGGGGGACCGGCCAGGAGGCGGACACGGCGGCCATCTGCCTGGCGTGGCCCGCCGGGACGGCGTGCGCCGGGGCGGGCCGGGCGGTACCGGCCGGGGCGGGGCCGCGGCGGCGCAGCCGTTCCCCGGCGTACAGGATGACGCCGTTGACGGTGAGGAAGATGGCCGCCGGGACGGGCTTGCCGAGCACGGTCCGGAACAGGTGTTCCAGCAGCAGGCCGGCGATGCCGACCGGGATGGTGGCCAGGATGATCAGCCAGGCGAGCCGCTGGTCGGCCGTCGTGACCTGGCGGTCGCGCAGCGAGGTGGCGAACCCGCCGGTGATCCGCAGCCAGTCCCTCCAGAAGTAGGCGACCAGCGCCAGCGCGGTCGCCACGTGCAGCCCGAGGCTGGACACGGGGAACAGTTCGGAGACGCCCTGGAACAGGCCTACGACGATTGCTTCGGGATAGGTCAGGGCAGGCATCTGATGCCTTTCGGTTGGCCGCCGCAGCGAGCACGGGTGAACACGGTCATATGCGAGCGGCCAGTCACGGGCCGGTCCCGCCCGGGGGACTTGCGGCTTCGGGCCGGGCCTATCAGGGCGAAGGCTCGGTCACCGGACGGGACGGGCGTCACCGCTACACGGCTCTTCCTGGTTGTCAGCCTCGGCGGACCGGGCTGCGTGCCGCCCGGCCGGGGCGCCCCGGCGGTTCCTGCGCAGTTCGATCAGGATCGGGAGCAGGGACAGGACCACGATGACCGCGATCGCGGGTAGCAGGTACTGGTCAACCCCGGGGATCGTCGACCCGAGCGCGTATCCGGCGAGGGTGATGCCCAGCGACCAGACAAGCCCGCCCGCCGCCTGCCACAGTGTGAACGTCGCCACGGGCACGCGCAGCGTCCCGGCCAGCGGGTTCGCGACGGTACGCACCACGGGAATGAACCGGGCCAGCACGATCGCCTTGCCGTACCCGTAGCGGGCCAGCAGGTCCGCGGCGCGGTCCGCCCCCCGGCGCAGGGCCCGGCTGCGTGAGCGGTTCAGCAAGGGCGGCCCGGCGGTGCGGCCGATCAGGTACCCGACCTCCGCGCCGGCCAGCGCCCCGGCCGCGGCGGCGACAAGCACGGCGGCCAGCGGCAGGTGGAGCGCTGAGCCGGCCCCGGTAGACGCGGCCAGGCCAGCGGTGAATAGCAGCGAATCGCCCGGCAGGAAGAACCCGATCAGTAGCCCGGTCTCGGCGAAGATGATCGCGAACAGCCCGAGCGCACCCCAGCTGGATAGCAGCGACGACGAGCTCAGCACGTTCACGGCCAGCACGGCCGGGCTGGCCGCGTCGTGGAGGACCATCATCCGGAGTCTCCTTCCCCGAGCCCCGCCCTCACGGGTTCCGGTGGCCGCCAGCACACCGTGGTGGCACACTGTCAGCAGCGCCTGAACGTCTACGTCTCGGTAGAAATTCTACAGACGAGTAGATGTTACTCGATGCGAGGAGCGGATGCACGGCTCCGCGTGATCAGGTCGGTCACCCGGCGCTGATGCCGTAGCCGCGCAGGAGTTGCGCGACGTCTGGGCTGGGCGGTTTGGGGTCGTCGGGTGAGAGCGTGATGTCCTGAGTGGGGGCTCCCGCTTCGATCAGGGTTCGCACGGTCGCGATCCAGTCCGGGCTGGGGTTCGACCCGGGCCGTTCCCCGCTGCCGACGATCGCCCAATCCAGCGGCGGGCTGTCCCATGTCGTGTCGCGGGCCTCGATGTCAGCGCCACGATCGAGCAGGAACCGGACCGTCTCGGCACTGCCGGAGTAGGCGGCGGCGTGCAGGGCGGTGGCTCCGTCGTGGCCGCGTGCCTCGATGTCGAAGCCGAGGTCGAGCATCAGACGGACCGCCAGTGCGTTGCCGGCCTCGGCGGCCTGGACGACCGCGTCCGGCCTGGCCACGGCGACCTGGCCGGGCAGCCCGGGATGCGCGGCCAGCTGCCGCTGCACCTCGGCATGGTCGGTGCGCAGGCAGGCGGACAGGAACAGGTCGATGTCGCTGGCGTCGCCGCGGGTGCCGTGACGGCGGAGCAGCACGGTCAGGTCCGTTCTGCCCTGGCTGGTGGCCAGGGCATACGGCGAGCGGCCATCCGGGCCGGCCGCGTCCGGGACGGCGCCGTGGTCGAGCAGCAGTTCCACCAGTTCGGCCGGGCAGCCGGACCGGACGGCCGCGTACACCGCGGGCCACGGCGGGTCGCCGGCGTGGTCCTCGCCGTACAGGCCGGCCGGCGGCAGCCGGTTCGGATCGGCCCCGGCCTGCAGGAGCAGCCGGACTCCCTCGGTGTCACCGGTGCTGATCGGGGCGGCCAGGGCGGTGGTTTCTGCTGCGTTCGGCGCATGGCTGAGCAGCAGTCGCAGGCTCTCGTGGTCGTCGTCGCCAAAGCAGGCCAGGTACAGGTCGTGGTCGTCGGGCGCCGCGCCGTGCTCAAGCAGCAGACCGGTGATCGCCGGATTGGCCGCACCGGCGACGGCGCAGCGCAGCGGCGACCAGCCGTCGTTCTGGCCGTCCGGGCGGGCGCTGGGGTCCGCGCCGGCCGCCAGCAGTAGCCGGGCCACGGCCAGCAGCCCGTCGGCCCGGGCCGGGTCCAGACGGTGCCACCGCGACGCGCACACCCCGTGCAGCGGCGTCCAGCCCCATCGCGGATCGGGCCGCGTGGCCAGTTCAGGATCGCGGCGCAAGATCTCCCGCACCCGGGTGGCGTCGCCGAGGACCACCGCGGTGCGGAAGTCATAACCGGCGATCTCCGGGTTCCCGGCGAGCATCCTGGCCGCCCGCCCGGTCCAGTCCCGGACGCTGGCCTCGAGGAACGCGTCCACCTTCTGGGCCAGGTCGGTACCGCGCGCCTCGACCTCGGCCTTCAGCCGGGGCCAGCTGGCGAAGCCGTATTCGCGGGCGACCGCGAGCTGGGCGGCGGTGAGCGTCATCTGGTCCGAGACCGCCCGGATGCGATCGGCTGCCGCCGGATCACCAGCACGGGCGGCGCGCAGCAGATCCCTGGCCTGGTGACGCAGCTGGCCGAGGTCAGGCCGCGCGGGTAGGTCATGCATGACGTCTCCTTTACCAGCCTGCGGTCCGCATGCCAGGCCTGAAGGAGATCGTCATTACCTGTATCTCGAAGCAGAGGTGGACTCTGTCCTGCCCGCGGACCCGGAGGCGCCCTCCCGCGCCTGCCGTCACCATAACCCATCAGCGGGATATCCAGGTAGGAGACGCCGCTCGCAGCCGCTGGCCGAGCGTTTCCCGCCCTGGTCACCCCGGGGTCGGGCTATGGGCGGTCGCCCGGGTCCGGTGTACGTTCGGTACGTGCAGGGAACAACCTTCCTTTCCGTTCTCCGTCAGCTCGCCGAAGCCGACCCGCGCCGCCCGGCGCTGACGTACGCAGACGAGACGCTGACCCGGGCCGAGTTCGTCCAGCGGGTCGAGCGGCTGGCCGCGCTGTTCGCGGGCCGCGGCGTGACGGAGGGCTCGAGGGTCACGATCGGCCTGCCGAACTCGATCGGCTTCGTGGCGAGCATGTTCGCGGCGTGGGCCGTGGGGGCGGTGCCGCAGCCGATCTCCGACCGGCTGCCGCCGGTGGAACGCGCCGCCATCGTGGACCTGGCGGATCCCTCGCTCGTGGTGGGGGCGCCGCCGTCGCAGGGGGGAGGACGGCCGGTCCTGGAGTCGGTACCCCGGCAGCTTCCGGCCGGCTCGTTCACGCCGGGCGTGTCACCGGAGTGGAAGCTCATGGCCAGCGGCGGGAGCACGGGCCGGCCGAAGCTGATCGCGGCCAGCCAGAGCGCCCTGTTCGAGAACGTGGCCGGGGCCGCCGCCCTGGTGTGCCTGCGTCCCGGCGGCTGCGTCCTGATGACCGGGCCGCTCGCCCACAACGGCCCGTTCACGGCCGCCACGATCGGGATGCTGCTCGGTAACCACGTCGTGCTGATGCCCAGGTTCGACCCGGCACAGACGCTGCGCCTGATCGAGAAGCACCAGGTGACCTGGTTGTTCCTGGTGCCGACCATGATGCTGCGGATCTGGCGCCTGCCCGAGGCGGTCCGGCTGGCGGTCGACCTCTCCGCCCTGGAGGTGGCGTTCCACCTGGCCGCGCCGTGCCCGCCGTGGCTCAAGCAGGCATGGATCGACTGGCTCGGCCCGCAGAAGGTGTTCGAACTGTACGGCGGCACCGAACTCCAGGCCGTGACGGTGATCAGCGGGACCGAATGGCTCGCGCATCGTGGGTCGGTCGGCCGGACGGTGCTCGGCGAGATGGAGATACGCGACCCCGACGGCCGGCCCGTTCCTCCCGGCGAGGAGGGGGAGATCTGGATGCGCCGGGGCCCGGACGCCCCGCCCCCGTACCGCTACGTTGGCGCCACCGCGCGCAGCGCCCCCGACGGCTGGGAGTCGCTCGGTGACATCGGCAAGGTCGACGCGGACGGGTACGTGTACATCACCGACCGTCTCGCGGACATGATCCTGGTCGGCGGGGCGAACGTCTACCCGGCGGAGATCGAGGCTGCCCTCGATGAGCACCCGGCCGTGCAGTCCTGCTGCGTGATCGGCCTTCCGGACGAAGACCTGGGCAATATCCCCTACGCCATCGTCGAGCTGGCCGAGCCGGTATCCGATCCGGACCTGCTGGCTCACCTGCGCCAGCGGCTGGCCCCGTACAAGCTGCCCCGGGTGATCGAACGCGCGACCACGTCCCTGCGTGACGACGCCGGGAAAGTCCGGCGCTCAGCGCTGCGGGCCGAGCGGATCGCCCGGTAGAGGGCCGTCCCCGGGCCCGCCCTGATCGCCGGGGCGAGGCAACTGCCCGTCCGACGGCGCAAGGGTGCCGGGGGTGTCCCGGAGCTGGTCGGCGATCAGCTTGGCCATCCGGCTTAGCGAGTCCTCGAGGTCCTCCGTGGTCACCACGTCGGCCAGCGCCAGGCGGACGGCGGCGAGCTCGCGGGCGAGGAACTCGGTGTCGGCCTGGGTCCGCGCCGCCACCTCCCGATCGCGCTCGATGTTGGCCCGGTCCCGGTCGTCCTGCCGGTTCTGGGCCAGCAGGATCAGCGGCGCGGCGTAGGCCGCCTGGGTCGAGAAGGCCAGGTTGAGCAGGATGAACGGGTACGGATCCCAGTGCCTGACGAGGCCGATGACGTTGAGCACGATCCAGCCGATCACCAGGACCGTCTGGCCGACCAGGAAACGCCCGGTGCCGAGGAACCGCGCGATCGCCTCAGAAAACCGCCCGAACGCGTCGGCGTCGTACCGGGCCCCCATCCGCGGGGTGGCGCCGCGCGGAACGGACAGGTCGGTTCGCTCGACGATACGGCGGGCGGTAGACCGTGCCATCTCAGCCTCCCGTCCCTCGCCAGCCCACGGGCAGCAGGTGGTCCAGCACGTCGTCCACGGTAACCGCGCCGAGCAGGCGGCCGTCCTCGTCGCACACGGCCACGCTGACCATGTTGTAGGCGGCGAGCCTGGCCGCCAGCTCGCGCTCGGGCAGATCGGGCCGGACGAAGACGCTCCTCTCGATGCAGTCGCCGACCTCGGTGGCGGGCGGCCTGCGCAGCAGCCGCTGGAACCCCACGCTACCGAGGTAGCGGCCGGTCGGCGTCATCGTGGGCGGCTCGCACACGTAGACCTGCACGGCCGCAGTGACCGGCATGTCGGGGTCCCTGATCCGGGCCAGCACCTCCGCGACCGACACGCCCGGAGTGACGATGAGGGGCTGGGAGGTCATCAGGCCGCCCGCCGTGGTGGCGTCGTAACGCAGGAGGCGCCGCAGGTCCGCGGCCTGGACGGCCTCCATCGCGGTCAGCAGTCGCTCGCGCTGCTCGGCTGGCATCTCCGCGAGCAGGTCCGCGGCGTCGTCGGGCTGCATCTCCTCGACCACGTCGGCGCTGCGCTCGAGCTCGAGGCTGGCCAGCAGCCGGACCTGGTCCTGTTCGGGCATCTCCTCGAGCAGGTCGGCCAGTTCTTCGTCGTCCAGGGCGGCCGCGAGCTGGCTGCGCCGGCTGGGCGACATGCCCTCGATGGCGGTGGCGAGGTCGGCTGGCTGCAGTTCGCGCAGGCTGGCCAGCTGGTCAGCCACCGGGCCGGCGTGGAACAGCTCGGGGTGCTTGTCCCACGGCACGATCGTCGTGCGCCGGTAGCGCAGGCCCCGGCCGTGCGTGACGGCGATCGCGCTGACCTCCCAGCCCACCCGCCGCTGCTCGCCGGGGACGATGGCGACATCGGCGACGGTCCCGTCTTCGGTCTGCTTGCCGTACAGCTCGGACGCGAGGATCTCCCCGGTCCGCCGGGTGAAGCGGTCCAGGTCGACGGTGCTGCCGCGCAGGTGCGCACCGTCGATGGATATCTCCGCGATCCGGCCGAGGTTGACGAAGATGCGGCGTCGCTGCAACGTCACGACCAGCCCGAGCGCACGGGGCGGTTCGCTCCCGGCGGCGGGCAGGATCACCACGTCGCGGACCCGGCCGATGGTCAGGCCCTCGTTGTCCAGCAGCGGACGGCCCTTCAGCCGGGACGTGAATACCTGGCGCCCGGTCATGATGCGGCCTCACCTCCCCGGCTGATCCGACCTGCACCATTATCGTTCGCAGCGGGAGTCACCAGCACAACTGGCGTGTCCCGAGAACCCGGAGTGCCCCGGAGGGCCAGGGCCAGGGCGTTACAGCGCGGTGTCCCCGGCCGGGCGCCTGGCCTGGCGGCCAGAGCCGTGGTCAGTGACCAGCCAGCAGCGTGCGCTCGCGGTTCTTCGGGCGGCCCGGAGTGTAGTAGTCGGCGGCCCAGTGGGCGCTGTGGGTCTGGAGCTGGAGTGGCTGCGCATCGGTCGCCTGCTTCATCGCGGCCCGGAAGCGGTAGTGGTCGACGAGCTGGATCGCCTCGATGGCGTACTTGGCGGCGACGTCCCGGTCGGTGAAACACACCAGGTTGTCGCCGTTCTGCTCTTCGCCGCCGGCCGCGAGGTTGGAGGAGCCGGCGAACACGAGCGGGTTCTCCCCGTTGAAGTCGGTGACGATGAATTTGTGGTGGATGACCTGGCCTAGGCCGCCATCCCACTCCGCCCTGAACGGCGCCGGGACCTTGTCAGAAAGATAGGAGAAGGGAATGAATGGCGTGTCGGCGGGATCGCCGGATTTCTGTACCTTGAGGGAACCGTCGAGCCGTTGCGTGGTGCCGAACGCATAGAGCTCGGGACGCGACGGCAGGGCCCGGATGGCGTCGAGGAGCGGGCCGGTGCCGGCGCCGATCTCCATGATGGCGAACAGGACGGAGCTCGCGGCGCTGGTGACGGCGCTGGTCACGCGGTCGAGTGACACCGAGGCGCGGTGGTGCGGGCTAAGGCAGACCGAGTAGCTGGGAAGGCCGCCGTGGCCGCCGCAGTCATGCCAGCTGGCGGCGAGCTGGCTGGCGGCGAATCCGGAGGGGTTGTCCCACGATTGCTGGAAGGCCTGCTCGTAGAGGGCGGCGGTGGCCGGGTCATCGAACGTGAAGACGTTGTTGGACTGCACGTACAGGCCGCGGACAGAGAAGTTCGCCGAGCCGCTCAGCACCTTCAGCGCCGTGTCGCCCCTCTTCTGGATCAGCACCTTGTCGTGAGAGAAGCGCTGGAAGTGGCCGACCTTGACCTGCGTGCCCTGCGCGGTGAGCCAGTCATGCGCTTTCGGCTCCCGTGCGGTGTCACCGATGTGGCTCGCCGAGTCATCCAGGTACAGGCGCAGGCGCGGTCCGAGCTGGCCGAGCTGGCGGATGATGTCGGGCTCGTCGAAGTCGTAAGCGAAGACATCAAGGCTGAGGCCCTGGTCGGCCAGGGTCTCGGCGATGAAGTCGAGGATGAGCCTGCGAGCGTGGAAACCTAGCCACTGATACTGCGCCTGATAGGGAGTCGTGTCGAAGTCGAAGGTAGGCGGTGACGGCTCGAACGGCGCGTTGTGGAACTGCTCGGCGTAGGCCTGCGAGGATATGTACCCGCGGGTGAAGCCGAGCTGGAACGGGCCCGGCTGCCGCGGCATCAGCGTCACGCCGAGTTCGGCGGACGGGCCGGCCGTCATGGCTGTCTCGCCGCCTGGCTGGAAGAGCATCGCGGTGGCCTTGTAGGTGAACATGCCGGGCTTCACGTCCGGGGGGAAGTGCACCCAGTGGAACTTCTGCAGCGGCGCCTCGCTGGTGGGAAAGAACCGGCGTTGTTCCGGTGTCGTCGCGCTCGTGACCGGCTGAGCGAAGCCCAGCCGGTTCAGCACCGGGAACGTCTGCCCGTCCGGGTCGGTGTACTCGACGGCAAAGCCGGCCAGATCCTGTTCCACGCCCTGGTCGACGTCGAAGGCGAGAAGGACCGCGCCATCCCCGGGGTAGGCGGCGAAGGTCAGGCCATCCGCCTGTGTCGTCTGGCTAGCCATCGTCGCGCTCCCCTCGGTCACCCCTGTCATAGTCGCACGTGACTCCCGGCCGTCCCAGGAGCAGGCCGCCCGCGTACTGCCGCAGCCACCACACGTCGATGACGGCATCCAGCGGCGGGGGCAGTCGCACGCAGCCGATGCGGTCCATCGGGATCACGCCGTCGCTGGTCGGCACCGACAGCGACAGCTCCCGTTCGGCTGGAAGCAGGGGCAGCTCGAAGCGCAGCGCCGGATCGTAGGGCCAGTACGGCAGGCCCGTCGCGCGCAGCGGATCGCCGGGCGGCAGCGGGCTCTGCGGATGGGACCGGAACAGCTCGTCGCGGCGCTGGCGCCACAGCTCATGCCCCCGCCGCGGATCGTCCTCGGCGCGCACCGCCGCATAGAGTTCGCTGACCGTGCGCCGCCAGCCGATCAGCTCCAGCTCGCCTTCCATCGTCCCACCCCCGTCAGGATTGCCCTGATGAATGGCCCGCTGTCATCCTCAGGGTAAACGGCCGGGATCAAGGAGCCAGCACCATGACCAGCAGCCGCGCCCACGCGTCGCAGTACGACGGCGTCGTCGACCTGCGACGCTACCCGATCGACAAGCCGGACAGCCAGGAATACCACGCCCTGGTCCAGGCCTGCCGGGACCAGCTCCGCGACTTCGGGGTCGCCCAGCTGGAGGGCTTCCTCACCCCGGCTGCCGTCAGCCAGATGATCGCCGAGGCGGACCGGCTGGCTGCTCAGGCGTGGGCCAGCGACCAGACCCACACCGTCTATTTCGAGCCACCCGACGATTCCGCGGGCGCCGATCACCCGCGCGCGCTGCTGCAGCACTCGGCCAAGAGGGCCATCGCCTACGACCTGATCCCGGACGGAGCGCCCATCCGGCGGCTGTACGAGTCGGACGACCTGACCGGGTTCATCGCCGCGGTCCTGGGCAAGCAGGTGCTCTACCGCAGCGCCGATCCGCTGGACGCCCTGGAGATCGCGGTCTTCGGTGACGGCGATGAGCTCGGCTGGCATTTCGACAACAGCGAGTTCTCGGTGACCGTGATGTACGCCGAATCCGAGGCGGGCGGCCACTTCGACTACTGTCCCGGGCTGCGCGCCGAGCACGACGAGAACTACGCCGGCGTCCAGAAGATCCTGCTGGGCGACCCGGGCGGCGTCATCAGGCTGCCCAGCAGCCCGGGCACGCTCGCGGTTTTCCGCGGCCAGCACGCCCTGCACCGGGTCACCCCGGTCAGCGGCCCGCGGCCGCGGGTCAACTCGGTGCTGACCTACGGAGAGCATCCGGGCATGAAGCTGAACCGGCTCACCCAGGAGCTGTTCTACGGCCGCACCGCCTGACCGGCTAGCCGGGCGGCCCCGGAAGGGCCGTGGGCTCCGGATTCATGATTCGCTCTCCCAGGTCTCGAGGAGATGGATCGTAGCGCCGAGCTCGGCCGCCAGTCCCGGGGCCGATGGCAGGAATTCCGCTCGGAGCGACTCCAGGACGGAAAGCACCGACTGGTAATCGGCCGGCCTGGCCCCGGCCTGCCGGAAATGCTCATACGCCGCGCGCGCCTCATCGGTTCGTCTGCAGAGATGGCAGACCAGCCCGAGGTCGGCCCACGCCCACCATTCGCCCCGGCGGGGACCCCGGACCTGGGTCTGGATGATGGCGATGGATTCGTCGATCTCGTGGCCGAGCGCTTCCAGCTGGGAGGGATCCTGGAGCAGCGTCAGCACGATCCAGTTTGTGCGGTTGTATGAGTCGTCGAGTTGATACCGGCGTTCGAGCTCCTTCCCCATCTCGTACGCCTCGATCCCCTCGGGCACCATCTTCGCCCTCCGGTAGATCCCGCCGAGCCTGCCCCAGTAATCCGCGAGCCGGTGCGCGGACTCCTCGCGCTCGTCGGCCGACGCCGGCGGTTCCCTTTCCAGGTCGTCGAGCTGATCCTGCAGTATCGCCACCGCCTTGCGCTGGCTCTCGATGGCCGTCTCGTACTCTCCGGCCAGCATCTTGCGCCGTGCCTGCAGCGCGAGCCGCTCCGCCTGTTCCTGCGCGACCTCAGTCATCCGCCTCATCCGCCTGTTGTCCGCCGTCGGCTTCAGCATGCCACCGCTCGAGCTGTGCCCTGAAGGAGGCGTCGGATGGCTCGCGTGTATCGTCCAGCTGGACGACCAGTTTGTCAGTCAGCGCGTCGTAGCTTTTGGCCAGCGCGGCGTCTGCGCCACCGCCGGCCTGCTTCCGGAAGTGAAGGTAGAGCCAGGCCGCGATCAGGTATTCCAGCCCGGTACGCTCGGCCGCCTCGGTGAGGGGATGGGCCGTCGGGTAGATGAGATGCCGCCGTCCCAGCGTCTGGCTGACCAGGAGCTCCTCGCCTCCCGCGGCGAGACGCTCCGCAACCGGCGTGGTGACCACCTCATCGCCCGCGACCGCGTGCCGCCACACGAGATCATAAACCCCCGTCGGGGGAAGGCTTCCCAGCAGGGATTCCGCCCAGGGGTCCTCCGACGGATCCTGCAGAAGCCGCCGGAACTCGAGGTGCCTCTCCACCATCTGGGTGAACACGCCCTGGGTTGTCGGCGTGTATTCCACTGGCCGCAGCAGTTGCCGCAGCATGCCGAACTGCCTGCCTACCTTGCCGAGCCACTCGGCGTCCGCGCGGCCGGCCTCGCCGCCGTCGCCGGCCTCGTGATACCGAGGGTCGACGATAACCACCGGGTGCAGGCGGTTCGCGGCGAGGCGGACCCCCAGCTCGAAAAGTACGTTGGGGCGTGCCCCGGTCAGGTCCACGAGGCAGAAGTCAGTCAGCCGGATGGCCTCGAACAGCTGTGCCGACACGACGCGAGGTGAGTCGAGGTCGAGTGTGCGCTGCAGCACCGGGCGTGGCGGCTGCTTCGCCTGCTGGACCCCCTCCGCCTGAGGGCGTGGCCCGGAGGTCATGTCCCTGGCGACTTCCGGCAAGTCCTGCTTGATCTGTCTCCAGTTCCGCCCGACGTAGTCGGCGTCGAATGGTACTAGCGCCAGTATCGATGGGTTGTTCTTGGCGTCGAAGGCCCGGGTCCGCCGCTGCTCCGGATCCGGTGGCACCGCACGGATCAGGTCGAAGCAGGGCAGATCGCGGTAGTCGGTCCCGGACAGGGCGAGTTGCCGGATGCCCTCCTGCATGCGGGCCAGGAGGGCATCGCGATCGGGCGGCGTGATCAGGCTGACCTCGCGCAGGTGGAACGGCGGCTCGGCGCCCCGCCACGGCGGGTCGTGTTCACCCGCGACACAGACGGTAAGCCCCCGGCGTATCACGGCCCGGATGCCGAGCAAGACCATCACGGCCGGCTCGAAGTTGGTCAGGTCGAAGATGGCCAGATCGGCCCGGCACACCTGCTCGACGGCTCGTGCGAACGCGCCGGGCGATGACAGCACGTTCCCGGCCAGAAGCTCGCCAGGTCGGCTTTCCAGCTGGATCGCGGGCCTGAACCGGCCGTATGCCGATTTCAGCGCGTTGAGGCTGTAGTCGGCGAGCCTTCCGACCGTGTGGCGTACGGATACCTCGGGGCGCCTGCCGCCGTCGCTCTCCGATATGACGGCACACCAGCTGGTCAGGTGGTCGTTGACCGTCCTCTCTCGTGGCCATGCGAGCGGGTTGGGCATCAGGCCGATCAGGTAAGCGGGCGAGCCTTCGAGCGCGACCAGCTCGCCGCCCGCGAGCGCACGCAGATCCGCCAGGCAGAGGGGTCCCAGGTGGGAAAGCTCGCCCGTCAGCTCCTCCGCGGGCCTGGCCAGGGCTTCGCTGATCGCAGCGAGGCCACGGCGGCCGGGATGGTCACGGCCGTTTTTCAGCACCGGGACGGCGGCCGGCGCCGAGGGGCCGACCGCTTGCCCCGCGGCATCGACGGCGTCCAGGATGATATAGCTGCGCAGCCGGGGCGGTGCTCCGTACTGGAGCCGTTCGAGGAGCTTGGCCAGGCTTATCGCGGTGCTGGCGGGCTGACTCGGGTCGGTGGCCCGGACGTGCAGGTGTATGCCGGCGTTGGAGCTATCGCTGCCCTGGCCGGCGAAGATGACGAGCACATCAGAGACGTCGTCGGGATCGAGGTTCTCTACCAGCTCGGCTACCTGCCGGAGTTGCTCGTCAGCGGGGAGCCCGGAGCCGAACAGATTGCACTGGCGCGTGCCGTCGAGCCGCGAGGCGAGGGAGGCGGCGGCCTCACCAGCCGCCTGGCCGTCTCCCAGCAGGATCAGCTGGATACGGTCGCGGTCGATGGCCAGCGTGGGTGCCGACGTCTCGGGACTTGTTCCGGTGCTCTTGGTATCCGCCGGTTCGCCGTCGGCCGTCACCGGGAAATCGATCTCGCCGCCTTCCCTGCGGTCAGGAGGACCGTATCCCGGCGTGGCGTACTTTTTCATACGGCCGAGCAGCTTGTCCTTGGCCTTCTGCTCAGCGAGGCCTACGAGATTGATCCGTACCTGTGGCATCAGCAGGGACCGGCGCCGGATTTCCTCGACCTGAATCGGGATGATCCGCTCAGGGCTCTCCTTCATGAAGGCAGCCCATTCGAGGCGGCAGTACCTGCTTGTAAGATACGCATTGGAAAGGATGGGCAGGAGCCGATCGGACTGGCAGACGGCCTTCTCCATGTGTTCGATGAAGATGCCCGTGCCGAAATCCCAGGCCTGGATCAGGACACGGTATCCGGCGGTTTCCAGCTGGTGCGCTACCCAGGTCGCCCAGGCCTCGTCGCTGCCCGTGTAGCTGATGAAGAAGTCAACCTGGTTGTCGTCCGGGTCAGGGCCGGTCATGTCCGAGGAAGCCTTCGAAGGGGTCCAGGGTCAGGTCGCGCTCGCTGAGGGCCTTGCCGATGGCGCTGAGCTCGGCCACGTGGTCGGTGGAGTCGAGGCGCATCACCTTCGCGGGATCGATGCCGGTTAGTCCCAGGGCACCGAGTCCCTGACGGCTCAGCTCGATGTTGTAGCGGGCGTAGGTGAACAGCTTCTGCCCGATCGTCCCGTCCTCGGCTTCCAGGTCACCGATCTCCCTGTCGAGCACGTGCCCGGCCTTGCAGCGCCCGAACACGCGGCACAGCATGTCCTGCTGGTTCATGGCGCCGTACATCATCGCTCCCGGGAGCGAGGTGGTGTTGTAGATGACGTGCATGCGCGAGAGCTTGAGGTTCTCGTTGGCCTTGGGGCTGAATCCCGTGCCGACCGAGATCAGCAGCATCTCCTTCTCGCCGGTCGTCCACCCGAGTCCGTACGCTTTCATGGTCGCCATGAGGAACAGCTGGAAAGCGGGATTGTTATAAGGCGTGACGCCGCCGTCGACGAAAACGAATTTCCGCCGCCCCAGGTTGATTTCTTCCGCGGGAAAGTACACAGGTGCCGCGGCGCTGCCCCGCACCAGCTGCCAGAGCGGCAGCTTCAGGTTGCAGTCAGGGTGGTCAGGGGCGTTGTATTTGGCGCCAGTGTTGTTCGCGAGCGGCCAGGGGGAATCGGTGCTGGCGTTCCGCAGCACCATCAGGAGCAGGGTGCGCAGGCTCGGATCGCCGAAGGTGGTCTCCTTGCCGTAGACGCCTTGCAGTTCTGCGGTGAGCGGATCGGCTCGGTACTTGTTCCACACGCGCTGCGGCCACAGAGCCTTCTTGAACATCTTCGAGCCCATCGAGAGGTACCGTTCCCTGAGCTCGCTCACCGGCATGCCGCGGGCCAGCCCGGCACCGATCACCGCGCCGGTGCTCGTCCCGGCGATATAGTCGAAGTAATCGGCGAGCACGAAGGATTCGTCGCGGCCGAGTGCCCGACCTCAGCATGCTTTCCATGGCTGCGAGAACCTCCAGGGTGATCACACCTCGGATGCCGCCGCCGTCGAGCGCGAGAAGTTTCTTGGGTCCGGGGGACCGCTCTTTCTCCGTGTAGGACATCGTCATTTATGATCCCATCGGATTCACGATCTCTACCGGGATTCCGCGCCCTGCCGCCTGGGCGGCGAAGTCCGCCGCGCCGCCCGGCCGGCTGGCCGGGCGCTCATCCCACACCACGAGCGCGAAGAGCCCGCTTTTTCCTGCCGCCGCCTGGCCCAGGTCAAGGCACCATCGGTTGTTACGGGCGAAGGGGTTCTCGCCGGGAGCCGGCGGGCCGAGTTCGTCCTGCTGATAGCGCACCGTGCACCGGCCCTTCAGGGCACGGAACCGCGCTTCCCAGTCCGAGCCGGGCTGTCGCACGGAGCGGTCGAGGAATGCTGGCTCGGGAAGAGGTAGCAGGAGCCAGACAGTTACGCCGCGGGCCAGGCATAGCTCAGCGCCGATAATGTCGGCGCCCCTGGCACCTGACGTGATCGCCAGGTCCCGCCGGCCGACTTCCCGTTCGGCGAGGATCTGGTCCATTGCCTGCCGGACCGCGGACGCTGCTTCCTGCGGAAAGCGCGGCGGCGTGCGGCCGGGTGAATCGGTCATGTGGCCGCTGATGACCACGGCTTGCCCGAACCCGGCCGCTCCCCTCCCAGCGGACACCAGCCTCACACCCCTGGCCACGGAGAGCCAATAAATGCGGTAACGCAGGGCCGTCACATTACCGCAGCTCGCGATATGTTGCCAGCGGTTGATCCTTCTCCCCTGCGGGCAAACCCCTGTAAATGCCATTCGCAAACATCCCAGAAGACGCGCATCCGGGCTCTTTTTCAGACGTTTGGTCTCTCACCGCGCGGCATGAAGCCTGCCTGCCGGGTCGGCTAACGCCCGGAATCCGGACGCGGCCGCCAGTCGGAGCACGCCCGCCGCTGGATGTCAAGCAGGCGAGCGCCATTGATGTGAGCCCCCTCACTACGTAGGATGCATTCTGCATCGGTCCTCAGCGAGGAGGGGTTCATGTCCCGTCGCGATCTCATCGACCCGGATGTCCGTGAACCCCTGGACCAGCTGCAACAGCTGATCCCCGGCGGCTTCAACACGATTCCCGACATCGTCCAGCGCCGGGCCACGGTGTCGCAGATGCTGGCCAGCATGGAGATCCCGCCCAATCCCAACGTCACCGCCGAGGACCGGACCGTTTCCGGGCCCGAAGGCGCGCCGGACATCACGGTGCGGATCTTCCGGCCAGTGGACGCCACCGGGACGCTGCCCGGGATCTACTTCATCCACGGCGGCGGCATGATCCTCGGGAACGTCGAGGGCGAGAGCCCGGTCGCCACCGCGATCTGCGAGCACGTCGACGCGGTGGTCGTTTCTGTCGAGTACCGCCTGGCCCCGGAGCACCCCTATCCGGCGCCGGTCGAGGACTGCTACGCCGGCCTGGTGTGGATGGCGCGCAACGCCGCCGAGCTTCGCTTCGACCCGGACCGCCTCGCCGTCTACGGCGGCAGCGCCGGAGGCGGCCTCACCATCGCCACCTCCATGCTCGCCCGCGACCGCGGCGGCCCGGCGATCCGCTTCCAGATGCCGATCTACCCGATGATCGACGACAGGAACGAGACCTCGTCGAGCCACGAGATCACCGACATCGGGCTGTGGGACCGCGCGGGCAACATCGAGGCCTGGAAGTGGTACCTGGGCGACGGCAAGCCCGATCAGTACGCCGCCCCGGCGCGCGCGGAGGACCTGGCCGGCCTGCCGCC
>WNGQ01001256.1_pt1 | contig 47760 bp, 52 predicted proteins | sample 5407661 | NCBI WGS metagenome assembly WNGQ01 (sample SAMN13153382, study PRJNA577476) | soil metagenome | isolation source: 60 cm soil or saprolite under Garry oak tree replicate 2 | place: USA:California | collected 2016-06-15 | reverse complement strand
GTTTGCGCTCCGTTTTCGTAACCCAGGATGTTGCTCAACGAGGTCGGGTTGTTAAGGTTGGTGCGCAGCAGCGAGGCATTACCCCGCAACCGCGTATCGAAGATGGCATTGTCGAACAACGCGTAGCGAACGTTGCGAAGCCTGTCATCGCTCTTGCCAAGATAGACGGTTTGTAGGGGAAAAGCGCCATCGCTGGCGACACCTTGGTCAATAATGGCTTTGGCTTGGGCAAGGTTGCTCGAGGTGATCATCGTCACCAGGAAAGAATTGCTATTAGGACTGGTCGGCGGAGTTGAGCGGAAGATGCCCTCGCTGCCGGCGTAGGCGTTGGAAGAGTCGATCGGCAGATTGCACGAGGCGGGGGTGTAGGGCGGCAATGCCGGAAGATCAGCTTTAAACCCGTAAAATAGCGCGGATGTCGTGCTGTCGGTGCCGCTGACCGTTGGCAGGCCGGTGTTAACGACCCGATAAGGAAAATCCATGCACAAAACCACGTAATCAATCTGGTTGGTCAACCCCCGCGCCGAAAGCATTGCCAGCAGCGGGTTTAGTATGACCGAATCGAAGTCGGAGTTGGTCCATTCGATATTGCCACCGGCCCAACTGGTTCGGAGCAGATTCTGCGGCGGGACCAGGCGCTTCTCGCAGTAATAATTGCCCAGCTCAACGGAATTGCTGCTGTTCTGGTTGACGACCACGGCCACATTCAATCCGCTGCCCCCCGCCCAGGCGTGGCTCGCGAAAGCGCAAAACAAAAGCGGGTAGAGGCGCCAGGGCCAGTGTGTCTTCATGGCTTCATGTTCGCAGAACTCCGATAAGAATTCCAGGTAATCCCTCAGTGAAGGCGGGGGAGAAAGGCCGCAACGGGTAGGGCGCGTCACTCCGTGCGCGCCGTCGTGCCCCGAGGTCAGTCGGCGCGCACGGAGTGACGCGCCCTACCCGCTTCCACTGACCCATTACAATTCCAGTTGCTTTCAACTTCAATCGTGGCTATTGGTCTGGCTCGTTCCAAATGACCAAACCCGTTTAACTGCCCAAGAATTCTATGGCCGAAACTTGTTTTCATCCCAGCATCGAAGGGGCCCAACACGGCGCCAAGAACCTCGCCCAATTCCTGGATTACGCCAAGAAATCCGGCGCCACCGGCGCGCAGCCTTCCAACTACATGCTCCAGGCCGACAAAGGATTCAAGAGCGCAAAGGAGATCAAAGAAACCTTTGCCAAAGCCAACATGAGCCTCGACGGCGTTTCTGCCCATTGCCCGTTTTGGGTGCATACCAGCGCCTGGACCAGCTCTCCGACCATTCGTCCGTTCATTCCGGGCGAGCTGGCCAGGCAATCACCCGACCAAATCGAAAAGTGGGCCGAGGATTATCTGCTCAAGTTGCTCGACTTGTGCGCCGAACTCGGGGTGAGGGTCGTGCCTATGTTCTGGGGCGTCGCCTTCGGCTGGGAGTTGGCGACGGGTTATCCCTGGGGCTTCTGGAAGGGCGGCGACTACGACTTGATCAAGGAAGGCCAGGACCGTTTCGTAAAGCGGACCGCGAAGCTTCGCAAGCATGCCAACTCGCTGGGCATCTTTCTGTGCCACGAGATTCACCCTGGCACCGCCGCGATGTGCGCCGACGACTTCAACCTGCTGGTGGACAGTTGCGATAGCGACAAATGCTTGGCGGTCAATGCCGACCCATCGCATTGCTGGGAAGGCGAAGATTGGGAAACGCGCTTCCTGAAAGTGGCCCCGCGCATTTACGCTTGTCACGTGAAGAATTTCACCATCCGAAAGGGGGTGCCGTTGCGCAAGATGGAGCCGGGCTGGCAAAAACGCGCAATGCAGTTTGTGGATATTCCATCGGGAGATTTGAACATGACGCGCTACGTGGAGCTTCTGGTGCACGTGGGTTATCCGCAACGTTATTGCCAGACGATGAGGGTCAAGAGCGCTCCGCTGGTCGTCGAGGCCGAAAGCGCCTATCGCGATTTGGACGCCACCAGTGCCAACGGCATCCAGCACGTGCGAGATCACCTGTGCTTTCCTCTGGCTGCCGGTTCCTTCGAGGAAGGCATGGGTGCGTGACCCGAGGCTCAAGCGCAACAATCGTGAGCTCTTGCAAGAGGAAGGTGCCCAAACCGTGGTTAGCCGTGACCAGCGAACGCGCAATTTCCTCTGGGAAAACTGGCTGTCCGGCTTGGATTCGAACCAAGACAGAGGCCTCCAAAGGGCCTAGTGCTACCATTACACTACCGGACAAATCCGCCGCACATAGTAGCCTCCCGTCAGGGCCAGCGCAAAGGGAAAACTCCGTCCCTTGATGCCGCGCGGCTGCGGCGGGCAACCACGATGACACTGCCTTGGATTGCGGAGCGGCCGCGGATGGGAACCTCGGCGCATCTGGCGCACCTGCTGTATTGGCGGGGCAAGAAACGGAGGCGGACTAAAAATGCGTTATATTTTAAGATACTGATTCTGCTGAAGAACCCTTTGTGATCAAAAACCAACACCTAAAAAAACCATCAAAACATCCTCGCCCAAAATCAAAATCGCTCATATGCGATTTGTGAGCGAAATATTTTGCGCAATTTCTTCGCGGCGAGACGTGGTGTTGAAAAAGAGGGGGTTTTTCAGCAGAATCGATACTGTGTTGCGACCCATTTTCATTTCGCAGGCTGACACCCTGGATTTGTCCCGATGCGTTCGGCTCGGACTGGGCGCAGTTGGAGGCCGGCACGCTCCGGTTTCGCGACGGCTGAACCAGGCGCGCCGCTTCATTCCCATGCGGCTCGACCAGGCCCCAACCAAAGGCTCCATGAGCGGAGAATTATACAGAAAGTGATCTCGAACTGCATGCAAACTGAGTCGCCTGACACGACCGAGGCTCTGGGGTTGTCACGAGGTGCGCTGCCTCTTTACTGCCTCTCTGTTGACCTAGTAGGCTCAACCCGAAAGGGGCTTTCACTGCGGAGCTGGGAGGCGGACAAATTCAATCTCGCGCTCATCGGCCAAATTACTCCTCACCTCGAAGCCCTTCGGCTCGATGAAGCGGTAGTGAAGTTTACCGGAGATGGCTGGCTTGTCATGTCTCCAACCGCGGTCTCGCAACTATGTTGTTTAGCGCTGATTTTCCGCGATGCATTCCGGAAAGAAATGGCCGCTCTGAGCGGTCTGCGCTTGAAGAGAATCCCGCACATCCGCGCGGCACTGTGCTACGGCTACGATCGCGAGGTTCAGGCTCCAGGAGGGCGACGTGATTATGTCGGAGATAGTGCTCGCCGCGCAGTACGCGCCTCGGGCTTATGCAAGAAGAACGAAGTTCTTGTCCACAGTGCCGTGCGCGACTGTGTCCTCCGCGACTTTGATTTCGGCGCCAAGGATGTCACCAGAGCGCGGCAGGTACCGGCGAAATGGGAAGAGGAGATACAACTTTATGTGCTGCGGAAAGTTAAGACAGGTATGGAGGGCGATAGCACGGCTCCGGCAGATTTTGTTTACACACTGGGTTTGATCGGGAAACACAGGGAGGCGATCTCGGCAGCGCTCGCGGTCGCACAACATTACGAGATCGCACCCGAACCAATGACGGCGCTCGAACAGCAGCCCAGTTCCCGCCAGAGAGAAGCTTCCGCACCGGCAGCGAACGGAGTGGCAGACCAAAAACGCTCACGATTGCCCTTAACGGAGTGGAACCGAGTTCTGCATAGCCTGCCGGACTACGCAGCGGCCTGCGCGCTCATCAAGGCATTGGTCAAGAAGAATCTAACGCGCGACGTCGTGACCTACAACATTCTCACAAATAGGTCGCCGAGTCTCTCTGAGGCAAGAAACGTGTTGCGCATGATGGCGGAAGACCACGTTTCGCCCGACGTGGTCACCTACAACACGCTGGTGAACAAAGCCGAAACCTTCGGCCAGGCCACGGGGATCGTGGAGGAAATGAAACGGGGTGGCGTCGCGCCCAACGTGGTCACCTACAACACGCTGGTGAACAAAGCCGAAACGTTCGGCCAGGCCACGGGGATCGTGGAGGAAATGAAACGGGGTGGCGTCGCGCCCAACGTGGTCACCTACAACACGCTGGTGAACAAAGCCGAAACCTTCGGCCAGGCCACGGGGATCGTGGAGGAAATGAAACGGGGTGGCGTCGCGCCCGACGTGGTCACCTACAACACGCTGGTGAACAAAGCCGAAACCTTCGGCCAGGCCACGGAGGTCGTGGAGGAAATGAAGAATGCTGACATTGTGCCCGATACTTTCACCTACGGCGCGTTTCGCACCAAAATCATGACTTGCAATGACGCCTCAGCCTTCGTCGAGTTTGCCAAATCGGGAAACTTCACGCTGGATGTAGCGACCTGTAACGCCCTCCTGGATAAGGCCTCGAACTACGTCGAGGGCATCCACCTTGTCGTAGAAATGAAAGCCGCAGGGCTCGCAGAGGACATCATCATTTACCAAACGCTCTTCTCGAAACGAATTGGCGAAGCTCGTGTGGAGACAATCCTGAATTGGTACTACCAGCAGCCCTATCACTCATCGAAGGCTCTCGGTACGTTGATCAAGTCGCTCTGCCGCCTCGGAAGGATTGATGAAGCCCTGGAGATAGCCCTTCAGCACCCGTATCTTGAGGATTCCCGGAAGCTGATGCGATTCAATCCCCGTGAGGCACTAGACAAGTTCGAGCTTGTCCGAGGTGAAAACCCGCACCATCCCACAGCGGACTTGGCCATCGGCGCGTTGTGTTTGGAACAGCGTAATTACCGAGACGCAAAGAGCCACTTGACGCGAGCCCTTCGATTTGCCGTGCATTTCAAACAGCGTAGAACGATTCGCGAGTGGCTTGCCAATATCGGCTAAGGACCGGGACATTCATCAACCGAGCGCGTCTGCGTCAGCCTTGCTATGGCTCGTCGGTGGTGACCTTCCCGAGCTACTTCCGGCGCGAACGGAAGGAGCAGCCGAGTCATCCCAGCGTGCTGGTGACGTATCGTTTCGACGATCCGGCGGGCGACTGCCAGCGGCGAAATTAAACTGAGATAAAACGGGCGGTGAGGAATGGATCTTCTTCGCCGTGGTTTTTCTTCGAAAGATTCACTGAAAACTCTTCTTCCTTCTTCTCCGGTCCGAGTCTTCTTCCCGGTGGATATTCTTCCCCCCGGTTCGCTGCGTAAAGGGGTCAGAACAGAATGGCACTTAGATAAGGCCCAAAACTTTGTGGCTCAAGCGTTTGCGTCGGCCGGTGTGAGGCCGGCTTTCAAAGAGGATTCGGCGGGAGATCTTCTCCATTTTCTGGATCGTTTTCCAAAGGTCGCGTTCGTTTTCCACCGCTTGGCTGAAGGCTTCAAACTGCTGGTCACTTAAGGCCATGGTGATCGTTTTGCCTGCGACTTTCCGGGTCCATTGGTAGCCGGAGCGTGGAGGCCGGAGGGTGGAGCGATCCAGGACGGAGCCTTGGCTGATGTAACCGGTTCGGGCCAGGTTTTTGCACAGGCGGTCATATTCGTGCTGTAAGGAATCGGGAGGAGCGAGCGTTTTTTCCATGGCGCCATTTTACCCAAAGCGGGGCTTCGAAGCCGAGGTGGCTCTGGCCGTTGCCACTCTTGTCTGCTTCTTTATTGGGAGCTGGAGGCATAGGTGGCTGTTTTCGGTGAAAATCAATTCTTGGGGAGAAGAGCGTTCAGAGTTTGAAAGATGGCTCCCATCACACTGAGGACTTGGGGCGAGATTTTGTCCGGGGCGGCCAAGATATGGTCGCGCAGAATTTGGGTGGGCTTCCATTTTTCAAAGTCGCCCCAATTGCTGCGGGCGAAAAGCGCCTGGACTTTGTTGACAATGCCTGACAGGACCTGGTCGGCCGGGAAGAGAGCTACGGTGAGGGTGGGGTAGGCCTCCTGCACCGCGGAGAGGTACTCCGCCTCAGGAAAAACGTCTTCCAGCTCGCCTTTGGGCGCGTGCGTGAGAAAGTCGCCGATGAAAAGGCATTTGCGGTCCTGGCCGGCGAGGAGCTTATTCACGAGCTTCTTGCCCTCTTTGCGTGCTGGCTCGTCGCCGTCCAGCAAGGCGGCTATTTCGACATCGTGACCGATAAGCATGCTGGCGAGGGGCAGGAGCTTGGAAACGCCTGCCGATGGAATGAGGATAATGTCGTCTCTGAGGGCCGGGAGCGATTTAGCCGCCATGACCTGGGACAAGGCCTTGAGAATCCAGTAATCAGTCAGGCCTTCGACGATGACCTGGCGCTTGGAAAGAAAAAGCGTCTGGGCCAACTGATAACCGAGAGCGGCCTGCAGGGGGAACAGGGAATCCTCGTCACGCGGCCAAACGTCTTCGGAGACTCTGGTCGTGCCGTCCTCGTGTTCGTACACGGCCCGCGCACATTCCAAGTGCTCGCCATCTACCATGAAAGGGGAATGGGTAGTGTACAAGGTTTGGTTTTCGGCGGACAGCTTCTCAAGGAATCTAACAGCTTTTGCTTGGGCTGTGCCGTGGAGGTGCAAAGCGGGCTCATCCAATAAAAGGATGCTGTGCTGGTGTTGACCTTGCGCCTCCACCAAGAAAACAGTAAAGAATGAGAAGAAATACTGCATCCCTGCGCTGCGCTGGTCTAACTCGATTTCGCTAGGGTCGAGGTCGTCGGAAACCCAAATGCGGAAATAGTCGCCATCGGCGCGGTAGTGGAACTTGTGTTTCCGCTGATCCCACCAACCCCCGAACTTGTCAGTCATTGCGATGGAGGCGGAGGAGGAGAGTATGCTGCGCTCATCGATCTGGCGACGTACGTTTTGGTCGTCGTGCTGCCCAGGTGGGTGACGACCGAGATTGGCGAGTTCGTTAAGGTCGAGGCCAACGTGCTTGAAGAGGCAAAGGGTTGTGCGGTAGCGAGGAGGTGACGGGCTGAGTTTGCTCTGCCCGAGGAACGTAGGGATGTGAATTGCGCTGTCGATGACGTCGTACTTATCGAAGTAGACAAACTTCGGTAACTTCTTTTTGACCCATTCTTTTGCCTCCGAGAGCTTTTCGAGGGCGGCGGCTTGGTCGGCTAGGTTGCGGAAGGAATCGACTATGGGTTGGAGAAGGGTCTTTTGCCACTGTTCGTTGGCGTGCTTTGTCGTGGCGGTGACGACCTGCTGAACCTCGGACTTTGCAAGGGGTGCATTCGAAGGGTGTTCCTTAAGCAGGCTTTGGGCCTGCGCAAAACCATTGATTACGTTGGTTTTGAGAGACGTGAGTGCGTCGCCTTTGCCGTCCGGGGCTACGAGGTCCTGGCAAGCTGTTGTTGCCGCTTCGACCGCGTCAATGAGTGTCGACACCTGGGGAATTGGAAAACTGGGCGAGGGAAGGAAAGAAATCCCCAAGTTCCACGAATAATGGCGGGTACACTCAATGGAGGCAACATCCTTGAGAACAGGGCACGGAGCTGCCAATTCCCGCTGCTCGTCCAGCGATAGCTCAAACACTGCACTCGCCACCGGCCAATCCTGTGCCTTGAATTCGTCGGTGTAGCGCCGGCGCGGGAATTCTTTGAGTGGGTCGTACTTCTCGCCATCGGAAGGATTGAGCTTTGAAAGGCCGCGGAAGAGGGCCGATTTGCCGGCTTCGTTTTTTCCCACGAAAACGGTCAGATCCCGGCAGGAAATCCAGTCGGTGTCACGAATCTTCTTGTAATTCTGAACCCTGATTTTGGTCAGCTTCATACGTGGTCAGTAGAGGTCCCGGGCAGGAGTGGGTCGAAGCGCCGAAAGACGTACAGCTAAGGCGTGAACGGCCGCGGCGCCGAACGGGAAATTTGCCCGCACGAGCCCTAATCCAGCAAGCTTCAGTGGAGAACTCCATATGTAACCTTGCAATGGAGCCCGAGTGTGCAGCGGCATCTGTGAAAAATCCAGAGAAAAGGCGTGGAGGAACGGGGTCACAACAGCGCATTTCAACTGATTGACCAGACTGTTGCGCCGCGGAAGCCTGGCTCCGCGGACTCAGGGAAATTCAGGGCGCAGTGCCTTGGACGGATTTCATCACCGCACCGTTCCCAAACTTGAAACTCAAAATCACCCTCAACAGTCTCGGGCCGGCGGACCTCCACCGTCATAAAAGTCCATCATCCTGGCGTCACGCGCTTTTATCGGTTACAAAGGCATCCCGCGCCCTGAAGACATGAACCATCAAACCAATCCTTCTCGCTAGCGCTTCGAAGTGGCATCGGTTTTGGCCCGCAGATTTTTGATCGCGACGATGTGCAACGCGTCGAGGGTCACGATCTCTCCGTCGCGGTCCACTACGGCAAGGGAGCGCGGAGCCACCAGCAGCATCTCCGGATGGCGGACCGCATATTCGCGTCCGTCCGAGGTGCGCAACGCGAACGGATGGAAACCGCCCCCAGAGATCCGCAGGCGGATTTGTTCCAGATTCATGTCAGAACCATATTGCCGCCACAATGCGCTGTCAAACCAACCAACCTGAAAGACCTGAAAGACCTGAAAGCAAGTTCGGCAATCGGCGGAGGCCTAAGCCGAGCGCTTGGCGGGGGAGGATCTGGAGCCGCTGGGTTGGGAGCGGGAAGAGTTGGAGCGGCGGCGCAAGGGCGACCGGCAGAAGGTGAGGATTGCCGCGCGGCTGCGGCGGGAGACCACGATGACACTGGCTTGGATTGCGTAGCGGCTGCGGATGGAAACCTCGGCGGATCTGGCGCACCTGCCGTATTGGCGGGGCAAGAAACGGAAGCGGATTAAAAATGCGTGCTGTTAATATACTATGTTCTGACCGATTTAGCGGATTGAACAGACGCACGACACGATTTGTGTCCGGGTCAACGGCCGACAAATTCGTGCCCTTGCGTTCGTTGCATCGGGGCACGCCCAAGCCAGATTGTTCAGCGAGCTTGAACCACCGTGACGTCTGACACGGATGTGCTCCAACTGAAAACGAATCAGATGCGGAACTAAATCGGGCAACTGGCAATACTCACACCGGGCATTGGCTGGTTTGGAAACTGCCCGGCGCAAGGTTGCGCTCATGGGTTGTTCTGCGGGATCGGCAGGCCCAGCTTCAGCCTGGCGCGCAGTTGGAGGAAGGCGAGCAATTCGGATGTGTTGATGTACGCCTGATACTCAGCGCGCTCGCGGGGCGTCAAGCGGCCTTCGTTGGCCCTGTCGGCGAGGCGGTCAACCCGCGCGGCCAGTTTGGCGCTCAGGCGCAGTTTGGCCAGAGCCTCCAGCGTCGGAGCGTCGAAACATTCCGCCGCCAAGTCCAAAATTGCATCTGCGACCGACGGCATTGAAACCGTTCGTTTCATTAGAGACAGATTAGTGGCTTGCAGGTCGGTTGGCCATCACAAATCTGATTCCCTAATAACTCCAACCCGGCTCAAACACCGCGCCGACCATGATGCGCCTCGAAGGCAAATCCGATTGTTTACGCGTCGGGGAGCAACCGGGTGACGTTGTCTGCTCGCCAGCCTCAGAGTGGCGGCATTTCGGGCAAAAGGCCGGTGTTCGGTCTTTCATTGGAGCCAGTCACCCCCCACAACTGACAATCATTCCTTCCGGCACAAATGTCATTCTGACCTGGCCGACCAATGCCGCCGGGTTCAGTTTGCAATCCTCCACGAACCTGGTTTCATCGGCGGTCTGGACCACCGTTTCTCCGGCGACAGTCATCGTCAACAGGCAGAACGCAGTTACCAATCCCATCTCCGGCACGCAGCAATACTTCCGGCTCGCGCCTTCGTAGCGGTTGACGAGTCGGCGAGACGCGTTAGACTGGCGGCATGACAACAACGGTGAAAGTTTCCACCGGCGGAACGATGATTCTGCCCGAAGCGCTACGCAAGAGCCGTGGAATTAAACCGGGCACGGCCCTGCGCGTGACTGAAGCCGGAGAAAGTATTTTGCTCACACCGGTCCACCCGCCCACCGAGGAGGAATTGACCGCTGTGATCGAGGCTGCCGGCGGGCCGGGCCGCGCGGAGACGGCCAAATCCCGCAAACAAGTGGAGGCAGCGATTGAAAGAGTCCGGGCACGCGCGCGAAAAGCCCCGAGCCGTCATTGACACGAGTGTATTTGTGTCGGCGATTTTCTGGCAGGGCAGCGCCAGGGAATGCCTGGCCCGGTTTGCGCGGCGTTATTTTCAGGTGTTCGTCACGGAATTGATACTTGAGGAATACGCCGCGACAGCGTGGGACTTGAAGATGGAGGAGGACTTGATTCAGAACCCGCAGCCGTGGCTCAACTGGATCAGCAGCAGGGCCACGATTCTGGCACCTGTGACTTTGGCGGAGCCGGTCAGTGCCGACCCCGATGACGAAAAATTCCTCGAATGCGCGTTGGCCGCCCGCGCCGATTACATTGTCAGCCGGGACCGGCACCTTTTCGAGCTAGAAAAGCCTTTCGGAATAAGTGTTGTCGATGACCGCGCATTGCTAAAGGTGCTCGGCAGGATCAAAGCTTGATGCACTTGATCCGGCCCACCAATGCCCCCGGCTTCACTCTGCAATCCATATTGGGCCCCATCAATCCGTCCACCAGCAGGCTGCTGCGTTGGTTAGATGACCGCGGTCGAAATCGAATAGACCGGCGGCAAATTGTCGGCGACCAATCGCCAGGAATCGCCTTCGTCAGTTGAGCCGAAGATCTTGCCCGTGTTGGTGCCGAAATAAAGTCCCGCTGGCTCCAGGCTGTCAATCGCCATCCCTTCGCGATAGATGCCTACAAAGGCATCGGTTTGCGGCAATCCCTTGCCCAGCGCTTCCCATCCTTTGCCGCCGTTGCGACTGCGGAACACTCGCAGTTTGCCTTCCGGTGGGCAGCGGAAATCTGCGCCTTTGAGCGGGAGGACAAAAACAGTTTCGGGCTGGCGCGGATGAAGCGCCAGCGGAAAACCGAAATCCGAGGGCAACCCGGAGGTGATTTCCTGCCAGCTCTGGCCGCCATCGGCGCTGCGGTAAACACCGCAGTGGTTTTGCTGGTAGAGCAGCGAGCGCTGGCCGTCGGCCATGAGCAACTTGTGGACGCACTGGCCATACTCAGGATATTTCTCCGGCAAGAACTCAGCGCGTGTGCCCTGGTTGGCCAAATGCCAACTGGCTCCGCCATCGTTGGTGCGAAAAACGCCAACCGCGGAAATCCCGACGAACATCCGCTTGGCGTCGGACGGGTCAACCACAATGGAATGCAGGCAAAGCCCGCCGGCGCCAGGATGCCATTGCGGCCGGGTGGGATGCTCCGTCAGGGTCGTCAATTCATTCCAAGTCTGGCCGCCGTCTTCGCTGCGGAACAGCGCCGCCGGAGCGACGCCGGCATAAAGAACCTCCGGTTCGCTGGCGCGGCCAGGTTCGATGTGCCAGAGCCGCTCCAGTTTCAGCCCGGAATTTTCTGGAAAGGCCGGATTCTGTCTTGCCGCCGTCCAACTGGCGCCCAAGTCAGAAGAACACACCATTTCGCAGCCAAACCACGCGTCATTAGCGGTGGCATAGATGCGTCCGTTGCGCGCGTCATAGAGCGCGTGATTGATCTCGCGGCCACTTTGGAAGGGGCCCGCCAGTTCCCAACGCGCCCGATCGGGGCTGCTAAAGAGAAACAACCCCTTTTTTGTGCCGGCCAGGATTATAGTTTTCATGAGAGACTTTGGTCGAAAGATATGTAGCATCTGAACGGTCTCTTGCAACTGGAAAGGGCCTCAGAACGCAGAATGCAGAATGCAGAGTGCAGAATGCAGAGTGCGGAAATCGCGCCCGAATGCCCACGGGCCTGATGAGCTCGCAGTCCTGTGGGCTGGTGGTCTTGCCTGCGCTACTTGTCCAAAAAACAAATTACCACTCCCACCAGGCCACAAAGCCCCAGAAGGCCGAAGATCAGGTTCTCCCAAAACTCGGTCCGCCGACGCGCAACCGTGTGGGCGGCGAACAAACTTCCAGCTTTGACGCCCGACTCTTCCGAGGCCTTGGGGACCACCGCCAACCCGGGAACGGTCTGTGTGGCAGGGTCGCGCAGGCCAAGAACCCAGCGCTCCGGCGCGGGCTGGCCAAGGGCGGACACGAGACGATGGAGGACACGAGAGGACACGCTCGAACGCGGTTCGGCGAAGGGCGGACTCGCGGGGACCTGCCGGCGCGGTGTTGGAAACAAGAGGTTCGCTTTATCTGTGTTCATAGGCTGTCTTGGCTGATTTGGCGGAGCAGATGTTGAATGCCGTCATTTGGTGTGTAACTATTAAACTACATTTTGATGGTTACAGCATATCCGGTCCTGGTAACTTGTCAAATAGAATTTTGCAGGTTACATTTGGTTATGGTAAAAGTCAGTCCTGTGCTCGACGCTACATCGGCGCGGAAGTTCCAGTTCATCAGTGGCTCGGTGTGTCTGGACCTCTGCAATACCGTTGGGGGGAAGCGCGGCGCACGGACACGCGAGAACCTCAATTCCTTTGTGGATTTTGCCGCCTGGTGCGAGCAGGCGGAGCTGGTGGAAAAATCTGAAGCGGAGGTTTTGGTCCGGGTGGCGGCGCGGCGCCCGGCAGAGGCCGCGTCGGTATTGACCCGCGCTGTCTCCTTGCGGGAAGCGATTTACCGAATCTTCAGCGCCGTGGCGAACAACAAAACCCCTGAGACGTCAGATTTGGCCCAACTGAATAGCGAGTTGGCCGGCGCGTTGGGCCGGCTGCGCGTGGCGTCGAATCGAGACGGTTTTGACTGGCGATGGGCCAAAAAAGTAGGCGCTCTGGATGAGGCGCTCGGCCCGATCGCCCGCTCGGCGGCCGAGTTGCTGACTTCAAGCCAAAGGCTCAACCAGGTGCGACAATGCCGGGGCGACAATTGCGGCTGGCTCTTTGTGGACGGGAGCAAGAACCACAGCCGCCGCTGGTGTGATATGCGGGATTGCGGCAACCGGGCGAAGGTGCGCCGGCATCGCCTCAAACACCGGCGCAAGAAGTGAGGGGGCTCTAAGCCCCAACCCCTCGAGGACCTGCAGCAGAGGGCGCATCTCTCCAGAAACTCACTGGTCCGAGAAAACATGCCCCCTCACCCCGACCCTCTCCCATCGGATGGGAGAGGGGGAAGACCGACCTCCAGCAGGCAAGCTGCGACGCGCCACTTGCAACCCGTTGCGCCCGACCTTACCTTGCGCCTGCAATGTTGAAGCCGTCTGCGCGGTCAGTGATTCGCCTGCGAGGCGTCCGCCAAAATAACTTGAAAGATTTCGACCTCGACTTGCCGCTCAACCAACTCATTGTTATCACCGGATTGAGCGGGTCGGGAAAGAGCTCGCTTGCCTTCGACACGCTTTTCGCCGAGGGGCAGCGGCGTTATATCGAAACCTTTTCACCATACGCCCGGCAGTTTTTCGACCGCATGGACAAGCCGCAGGTGGACAGCATCGAAGGCATTCCCCCCGCCATCGCGATCGAACAACGCAACGCAGTGAGAACCACCCGGTCCACCGTCGGCACGATGACGGAGATTTGCGATTATATGAAAATGCTTTGGCCGCACATTGCGCAACTGCATTGCCGCCGATGCGCTCAGCCTGTGCGCAAGGATTCACCACAGTCGATCTGGACCACGCTCTTGACGCACCCGCTAATCCCCCACCCGCAACCCGAATCAGAAATCACCAACCACCAATCAGCAGTCGCAGAACTGCTTATCACCTTCGACCTGCCGCTGACAGAGAAGCTTTCGCTGGACGAATCGCTGGCCTTGATTTCCAAGCAGGGTTATCAGCGGCTGCTGCTCGAGGGTCAAATCGTTCGGCTCGACGAACTGTCATCAGGCATCGCGCAACACGCGTCGCGCCCGGGCGCCCTAACCGTCATCCAGGATCGGCTGACCGCAACCGAAGGCCACCGCGCCCGTTTCATGGAAGCCTGCGAACAGGCCTATCATTTCGGCAAAGGCAAACTGGCCATCCGGGAAGTCCATCCTCCATCCTCCATCCTCCGTCCACGTCTGTTTTCCAACCGTCTCCACTGCGCCGAGTGCGACATTGAATACCGGGAGCCTTCGCCTGCGCTGTTCAGCTTCAACCATCCCGTCGGCGCCTGTCCCACCTGCCGCGGGTTTGGCCGCATCATCAGCATCAATTACCATCACGCAATTCCAGACACCACGAAGACATTGGCGCAAGGCGTGGTCAAGCCCTGGCAGAGCGGCCAAGGAGCAGAATGCCAAAGCGATTTGTTGCGCGTCTGCAAGCATTTTGGGATTCCAACCGATGTCCCGTTCGAGAGGTTGCCGAAAAAATGGCGGGACTTCGTCATCGAGGGTGAACCGGATTACGGCAAGGACGAGGAGCACGAATGGCCGCGCGCATGGTATGGGGTTAAAGGTTACTTCCGCTGGCTGGAATCCAAGGCTTACAAAATGCACGTGCGGGTCTTGCTCTCGCGTTACCGGGCTTACACGAGCTGTCCGGATTGCCAAGGGAAAAGGTTTCAGCCCGATACGCTGCTGTACCGGGTGCTGCGCCCGGGGCCAGGGGCCAGGAGCCAGCAGTCAGAAGGCAAGAATCAGACACCGCCGGCTGGTTCCGATAACGCGCCAACAGACATCAGCCACGATGGGTCGTTGAGTTTGGCTGATTTCTATCAGCTCCCTATCCGGGACTCTTTGGGTTTCATAGACCGACTCGCCGAAAGGCATCCGCTGCAGCCGAACACTCCACTTGGCCTGGTTTTGAATGAGGTCCGCTCGCGTCTCGGTTATCTGGACCAAGTCGGCCTGGGGTACCTGACTCTGGACCGTCCGACCCGCACGCTGTCGGGGGGCGAGACCGAACGGGTCACCCTGACCACTTGTCTTGGAACGCGTCTGGTGAACACGTTGTTCGTTCTCGATGAGCCGAGCCTCGGTCTGCATCCGCGCGACACGGAGCGGTTGGTTCAGATACTGGAACGACTCCGCGACGCGGGCAACACGGTGGTGGTGGTCGAACATGAGCGCAGCGTGATGCGCGCGGCGGATCAAATCGTGGACCTGGGGCCCGGCTCGGGCGCCAGTGGAGGACAAGTTGTATTTCAAGGGAGCTTCGAGGAAATCTTGAGCAGCGAAGCTTCGCTGACGGGCCAATATCTGAGCGGTGGAAAGCAGATCGAAATTCCGCACCGGAGAACAGTCAACGCAGAACCGGCGACCCGCCTGTCCCGCTATTTCCAGAGCGGAGGTGACAGATCCGATGCCTGCGTGCTGAATGATGCCCCAATGGCCTCGGCACACCGGCGACCCGCCTGTCCTGGGTTGAGGTTGACCCACGCTACCCGTCACAATCTGAAAGACCTGAACGTCGAAATCCCGCTGGGCCGTTTTGTCTGCATCACTGGAGTCAGCGGCTCCGGCAAGACCACGCTGGTCCGCGAAGTTTTGTTGCCGGCGCTGGCAGCCAACCTGCGGTCGGACAGGGCAGATGTAAAAGCCTCGGACCGCCTCGAGCCCGAAGACGATGCCCGAATGGAAGGCCACGACCGCGTTTTCGGCGTTCCGCAAGGTGCAGATCTGGCAGGTTGGGAACAACTTGGCCAGGTGGTGCTCGTCGATCAATCTATCCTGGGCAAGACGCCTCGCTCGAATCCTGCCGTCTATATCGGGGCGTTCGATGATATTCGCGAATTCTTTGCCCAATCGGATTCGGCCAAGCAGCGCGGGCTGAACGCCAGCGCATTCAGCTTTAATTCCCGCCTGGGCCAATGTGAGCGGTGCCGCGGCGCGGGCTTCGAGAAGATCGAGATGCAATTTCTGAGCGACGTTTTCATCCGCTGCCCCGATTGCAATGGCCGGCGCTATCGTTCGCATATTCTTGAGGTCAAAGTTAGCGCAAACTCAGAAGGCCGGGGCAAGGGGTCAGGGGTCAGGAGGAGTGAGCGAGCAGCGGGCAGAGGGTCACGCAACACACGTGAGACAACCCGCCTGACGCGACCCGTCTCAAACTCCTTTTCCATCGCCGACTTGCTCGAGGCCACGGTCGCGGAGGCAGTTGAATTTCTTTCGGCGTTTCCTGAATCGCGCCCGGCGCAACGCGCAGTGGAAAGTCTCAAACTTTTGCTTGAAGTTGGCCTTGCCTATCTCAGACTGGGCCAGCCGATCAACACGCTGTCCGGCGGTGAAAGCCAGCGGCTGAAGCTGGTGCGGCACCTGGCTGAGGTCGGCGCAGCGCGACAAAGCCAAGACCCCTTTTCATTCAGTGAGGGGGTGGGTGAGCGAGTTGGCGAGACCGCCCCGTATCACTCATCCAGCCGCTCACCCGACGGGCCAAGCAGTCTCGGCGGAAGCGATCGCAAACCGATACTGTTCCTCTTTGACGAACCGACTACCGGATTGCACTTCGACGACGTGCGTATGCTGTTGAAAGTGTTCCAGCGCCTGGTCGAAGCCGGCCATTCCGTCCTGGTCATTGAGCACAACCTCGAGGTTATCAAGTGCGCAGATTGGGTCATCGATCTTGGCCCTGACGCCGGCGATCAAGGGGGCCTGGTTATCGCCGAGGGAACGCCCGAACAAGTCGCGAGTAATCCTCAGAGCCACACCGGCAGGGCGTTGGGTGAAGTCCTGGATTGGCAGGCCGCGTTATCTCAGGCGTGACTAACCATGCTTCGCAGACTGCGCAATGAATGCCTGCTGCGGCCCTCTGATTTGAGGCCCTCGCAGGACGATCTTGAGGTAATCGGCGTTTTCAACCCGGGGGCGGTCGCCACCGAGCAGGGTGTGGTCCTGTTGGCGCGCGTGGCCGAGCAGGCAGCAGAGCGCCGAGAAGACCAAACCGCGCTGCCGCGCTGGGATGTTGAATCCAGCAGGGTCGTATTGGATTGGGAAAAGCACGACGAGCTTTCGCCCGTGGACATTCGGGTGGTCAGAAGAAGACGCCAGGGCCTGGTTCGGCTAACGTTCCTCTCGCATCTGCGCGTGTTCCACAGTCGCGACGGACGTAGCATTGATTCTATCGAAGGGGCGCGGTTTGAGCCGGCGAATGAGTACGAGGAGTTTGGCGTCGAAGATCCGCGCATCACGCCGATTGGTGACAGGTTCTGCATCACTTACGTGGCGGTGTCACGGCACGGGGTCGCCACCGCCCTGGCGTCCACGAAAGACTTCAAATCGTTCGAGCGGCACGGAATCATTTTCTATCCTGAAAACAAGGACGTGGTGTTGTTCCCCGAGAGAATTGGCGGCCAATATTACGCGCTCCATCGGCCCAATGGGGCCACGCCCTTTTGCAAACCCGAGATGTGGCTGGCGGCGTCACCGGATTTGATTCATTGGGGTGGGCAGGAACATTTCCTGGGTGGCAGCCAGGTCTGGGACATCGGCCGCATCGGCGCCGGCACGCCGCCGCTGCGCACAGCTCAGGGTTGGCTGGAAATGTACCATGGCAACAGCCGCCAGGAGGAGGACAAGGGCATCGGGGCCTATTCCGCGGGAGTCCTGCTGCTCGACCTGGAAAATCCGCGCCGAATCCTTGGAGCGCGCGGACAGCTCTTTGCGCCGGAACGGGACTACGAACGCCAGGGTTTCGTGCCCAACGTAGTTTTCCCGACCGGCATTGTCGAACAAGGCGGAACGGCCCTGATCTATTACGGGGCTGCGGATACTTGCACCGCCGTCGTAGAATTCTCTTTGGCGGAAATTTTGAAGGTGATGAACAGGCTGTGAGCAAAAACAGGGCTTTTCCCAGTGGCGGAGGGTATTCTGCGCTCGGCGTCGCGCATCTGGGAAAGGCTCTCTAAAGGATCGCGTCTGCTTCGGGGTCGCGCTCATGCGCGCACGCTATTGCAAAGAGCCAACCTTGATGGCCAGCTTGTTGTTGCCGAGGCCGCCGCATTGCTCCGGCTAGTTTCTTTGCAAAATTGGGGTTCGCTGCTATCTTGGCAACATGTTCAAACCCAGTGAGACCGGCTCGAGGCGGTTGCGCCAGCGCGCGCCAGCTCAAATCAATCTGCACGACAAGCAGAGCGAACGCGACCACCGGCAATTGCGCATTGACAAGGTCGGCGTGCGTGGACTGCGGTTCCCCATCCAGGTTCGCGACAAGGCCCGCGCCGTGCAATACACCGTCGCCACCATTGGCATGTTCGTGGATTTGCCCAAGGAATTCAAAGGTACCCACATGAGCCGTTTCATCGAAGTGCTTAACGGTCATGGCAGCATGGTGCACGTGGAGAACATCACCGACATTCTCTTTGCGATGCAAAAGAAGTTTCAGGCCGCCACGTCCCACCTGGAGGTGGAATTCCCCTATTTCATGGTCAAGAAAGCGCCGGTTTCGGGCATGGAAAGCGTGATGGATTACACCGCTCGCTTTGACGCCACCGCCTGTGAGAAGGACATCGATTTTGTGCTGACAGTCAAAGCGATGGTGACGACGCTGTGCCCGTGTTCGAAAGCGATCGCAGCTTACGGAGCGCACAACCAGCGAGGGGAGGTGACGGTGCAGATTCGGTCGCGCAAAGCGGTTTGGATTGAGGACTTGATAGGAGTGATTGAAGGCTCTGCCAGCGCCCAGCTGTACGCATTGTTGAAGCGGCAAGACGAAAAAGCGGTTACCGAGCGGGCTTACGAAAACCCAGTGTTTGTTGAAGACCTGGTGCGCAATGTTGCCCTGAAACTCAACGCGCACCCGGACGTGACCTGGTATAAAGTGGAGGCGGAGAACCATGAAAGCATCCATAATCATAACGCCTACGCCTGCATCGAGAAGGGCTGAAATTTCGTATCCGGTCAGTGAAGGCGGGCGCAAATCGCGGAGCGCGGACCTTCCAGCCCGCAGCGTCGTTCGAACGCCGACTTGCACCCGATTCGCAGGGCGGTTGTGCGCGAGGAGCTTGCTGCGGACTGGAAAGTCCGCGCTCCGTCCGCCGTGGCTGACCGGGGCTGAAATTTCTTAAAATTGTTATGGCAAATTTCATTTCTTTTGCTACATTCGCGCACTCTCAACGGGATTCCAAACGTTCCGGTTGAGGAAACGAAGAGTTGACGTTCAGGAGAACCCGGTAGTTTGAGACGTGACAACAAAGAAAAAAGACGATAGCAAGAAAGCTCCGCGCAACAAACCGCATGGCTCGGCAACCGCCGCAGCCATCCTCGGCCGCGCCACGGTCAAGGCCAAGAAGAATGGAGAAGTCAAAATCAAAGCGGAGTGGGCCAAGTTCTACAATCGGCTGCTGGAGTTGCGGGAGCAACTGATGCGCCAGATGACCGGACTGGCCAAGGAATCGGCCCAGGAAATGGCCGGCTACAGTTTGCACATGGCCGATTCGGGCACCGACAACTTCGACCGGGACTTTGCTTTGAGCCTGCTGTCTTCGGATCAGGACGCCGTTTACGAGATTGAGGAAGCGCTCAAGCGGATTGAGCGCAACACGTATGGCATTTGCGAATTGACCGGCAAAACGATTCCCAGGAGCCGCCTGGAGGCCATTCCCTGGACCCGCTTTACGGTCCAGGCCCAGGCGCAGTTGGAGCGCGAAGGGGCCCTGCGCCAGCGCCGTCTGGGCGCTCTAGGCACCGTGGATGCCGTCGGTATCAGCGAAGTCGAAGAAGAAGAAGAGCCGGAAGAGAAGCCCAAGGAAAAGGAGTAATCATGCCCCGGGAAATCATCACCATCGAATGCACCGAGGCGCGCAAGGAGGGCAAGTCGCCCTCGCGCTACACCACGACGCGGAACAAGAAGCTCAAGACCGAAAAACTGGAGCTCAAGAAATACAACCCGGCCCTGCGGCGTCACACGCTCCATCGCGAAATCAAGTAACCTCATATGCCCCGCAAAACTCGTCCGGAAAAGCCCAATAGACGCGGAGCGCGCGGCCGCTCCGGCTTTGGAGAAATGCGCACGCCGCGCCCGAAACCCAAAATTGATTTCACCGCCGATGAGCTGGATTTCAAGAACACCAATCTGCTGAGACAATTTGTGACCGATCAGGGACGCATCCTGCCCCGAAAATACACGGGCCTGCCAGCCCATTACCAGCGCCGGCTCAATCGGATGATCAAACGTGCCCGGCAGATGCTGTTGATGAAATAATCGCCAAGGCAGCCGCCCCGCAGCCTGTCTGTACTGTTTTTCGGCGCATACAAATGCGAATCGTCATGCGCACGCTCTGCTTGGTCACCAACACCATTGGCCCATCCATGCCAAAGAAAAAGCCACGCCTAAGCGCGGCTTAGCCCAATTCAAGTCTCAGATGTGATCGTTTTCAAGTCGCTTCCCCCGAAACCCAATCCCCCAGATGCAGGTACTCTTTGATTTTTCGGCGTTCGTAACGATGCTTCTGGGGTTTCTTGGGCTGGTTGTCCACTTTCCGGAAGGGATGTTTGGGATTGCGGATGGCCTCACTGATGACTTCCAACGATTTGGTCATAACTCGATTTCCTCTTTTGAAGTTTCGCCAGGCGTGAACGGTGCCAACGGGCTTTCCTTGGTGTCGCCCACCGTGCAGTATTGGCATCGGCTGCTTCAAGCAATTTAACTATACCATAAGACGGGCACAAAAAAAAGTTGTTCAAATATTTTTTAGAGCCCCTTGCGCATTCTCGAAGGCCGGTGTAAATATCGCTTCGACCTTATGAATGACTCCACTGGCAATGGAAGGGTATCCATTTCGCGCCGTTCTTTTCTCAAGAGTTTCAGCACCAGTGCCGCCGTTGCTGCCACCGCCCAAGTCGAAGTGGTCGCCAGAGAATTGGGGAAAGCCAACACTGAAAAAGTATATGGACCAGAAGCGGTACCCATCACACTCCAGGTCAATGGCAAACCGCTTAAGGCGCAAGTCGAGCCGCGCGTGACCCTGCTCGATGTGTTGCGAAACCATTCCAATCTGACTGGGGCAAAAGAGGTTTGCGACCGCGCCACCTGCGGGGCGTGCACGGTATTGCTGGACGGCAAGCCGGTTTATTCCTGCACGAAACTTGCGATCGAATCGCAGGGCCGGCCAATTATCACCGTTGAAGGCCTGGCCAAAAACGGCAAGCTGACCAAGGTGCAGCAGGCCTTCGTGGACCAGGACGCCTTGATGTGTGGCTATTGCACGCCCGGATTCGTGATGAGCGTGACCGCGCTCCTCAAAGAGAACCCGCATCCGACGGCTGAACAAGTCCGCCATGCCTGCGCCGGCAATCTCTGCCGTTGCGGCACCTATCCGCGCGTGATGCAGGCTGCGCTCAAGGCGGCGGGTGTCTCAGTGAGCGGCAAGACCGAGGTAATTCATTATGCCGAGTTGGCCTGAAAATCGAGTTTATATCGGCTCCCGCGCCAAACGCATTGATGGCCCGGCCAAAGTCACCGGCCTGGCAAAGTACGCCTCCGACGTGCAGCCGGAAGGCTGGCTCTACGGCATGATCCTGCGCTCAAAATGGCCTAAGGCGAAAATCACCAGAATTAATTTGGAAAACGCCATGAAAGTCCCGGGCATCAAAGCGGCGATTCTGGTGCGCGAAGGCGAACGCACCGTCCGCTACTACGGCGAGGAACTTGCCGCCGTGGCCGGCACGACCAGGCAAGCCTGCCTGGACGCGTTGCGCGCCATCGAAGTCGAGGCCACGCCGCTGCCGTTTGTGGTCCGTGAAGAAGAGGCCAAAGACGATTCCGCCCCGCGCGTGTGGGAGGAAAAGCCCAATCTTTCCAAGCCACGAGTCAACGAGAAAGGCGAAGTGGACAAGGCCTTCGAGGAATGCGCCGCGGTGGTCGAGGGCTTTTACACCACTCCGGTACAACTGCACCATCCCCTGGAGACGCACGGCAATACGGTTTCCTGGACCGACGAGGGCCTCACCGCTTGGTCCTCTACTCAGGGCATTACGAGCGTGCGCGACGGATTGGCCGGCAATCTGAAGCTGCCGCAAAACCAGGTGCGCGTGATTTCCGAGTTCATGGGCGGCGGGTTTGGCTCCAAGTTCGGGCCAGGAGCCGAAGGCGCCCTGGCGGCGCGTCTTTCGCAGGCGGCCAAAGCTCCCGTAAAGCTGATGCTGCCTCGTTTCGACGAAGCGCTTGCGGTGGGCAATCGCCCTTCGAGTTTCCAAAAAATTAAACTTGGAGCCAAGGAGGACGGCACCCTGCACGCATTCGACCTGGAATCCTACGGCACGGCCGGTATCGGCAGTGGCGGCTCAAGCGAAGGCGGCGGCGGCGGCGCGGAGTTTCCAGCGCCTTATATTTACACGATTCCCAACATCCGCGCCCGGCAATCCGGGGTAACCATCAACGCCGGTTCGGCGCGCGCATTCCGCGCTCCCGGCCATCCGACAGCTTCTTTCGGCATGGAATCCATCATGGACGACCTGGCCGTCAAGATGAGCATCGACCCCGTTGAGTTGCGCATCAAAAACGATCCGTCCGAGGTCCGCCAAAAGGAGTATCGTCTTGGAGCAGAGCGCTTTGGTTGGAAAGAAAAATACAAGAAGCCCGGCAGCTCTCCCGGCCCGATCAAAACCGGCGTCGGTTGCGCCGGGGCGACCTGGGGCGGCGGTGGCGGCGGCACCAAGGCCGAGGCGCAGATCAACCCGGATGGCAGCCTGGAGATCCGCTGCGGCACGCAGGACTTGGGAACCGGAACCAGGACCCTTATCGCGCTGATAGCGGCGGACCTTCTCGGTTTGAAGCCCACACAGATTGCCGTGCGGATCGGCGACACGCGCTTTCCGGCTTCCGGCGGCAGCGGCGGCAGCACCACCGCGGCGTCGGTTTCCCCGGCGATTTATGACGTGTGCACCAAGGCGCTTGATGAATTGCAGAAGCAAACCGGAGTGGCCAATGCCCGCGGGGAAAATTGGACTGTGGCCTGCAAGAAACTCGGTGTAAACCCCTTGACGGTTTCGGGCGAGTGGCAGAAGGGTCTCTCTTCCAGCGGCGCCGGTGGGATCCAGTTTGCCGAAGTCGCCGTGGATACCGAAACGGGTTTTGTCAAAGTCAAGAAGATAACCTGCGTGCAGGATGGCGGGCTCATTGTCAGCAAGCTCACTTGCGAAAGCCAGGTCAACGGCGGCATCATCATGGGAATCGGCTACGCCCTCTATGAAGAGCGAGTCATGGACCGAATCTCAGGGGTCGTGCTTAACCCGAATTTCGAGACCTACAAGCTCACCGGTCTTGGTGACGTGCCGGAGATTGACGTCTTTCTGCTGGACATGCCTGAGCGCGGCGTCATCGGCATCGGCGAACCGGTCACCATCCCGACCGCCGCTGCGGTGGCGAACGCTGTTGCTAATGCGCTGGGTGTCCGGGTCAACAGCCTTCCTATCACGCCTGCCCGCGTCCTGGAGGCGTTGGGCAAAGTCAATACCCCAACTCCTGCCGCTGCGTAGCCCCAAGGTTCTGGAATGACCAACCAACGCAAATTTTCAATGTTCAATTTCCCACCGCGATGAAACCCTTTCAGTACGCAACTGCAAGCTCGGTCGCCAGTGCCCGCGAGTTAGCTGGCGCGGATGGCCGGTTCCTGGCTGGCGGCATGGACCTGCTGAGCGAAATGAAGGAATACATCGCCCAGCCCAAAATCCTGGTCAACGTCAAGGCCTTGCCGGGTCTGAGCAAGATCGAGCCGGGCGAAAAGCTCTGGTCCATCGGCGCGAACGTCACGGTGGCTGAGATCGAAGATCATCCCGGTTTGAAAAAAATCTTCCCCGGCCTGCAACAGGCCGCTGCGGAAGTCGGCTCGCGCCAAATCCGCAACGTCGGAACGGTCGGCGGCAACCTGGCCCAACACTCGCGCTGTTGGTACTATCGCCATCGTGACACGCTTTGTCTGAAAAAAGGCGGCGATCTCTGTTATGCCCGCCACGGTGAAAACCGCTATCACAGCTTGTTCACCGGCAACACCTGCATCAGCCCGCTGGTGTCGAATCTCGCCGTTGCTTTGGGCGCTCTGGAGGGCATCGTCATCGTCCAACGCGGTGAAAAAACCCAACGCATGACCATCGCCGAGCTATATGCCGAAGCTTGGCGCAACCCGGAAGCCCATAATTCCTTGGAGCAGGGCGATTTGATTCTCAAAGTCGAAGTGCCGGTCCAGCAGCGCCGCAGCTCCTATCTGCAAATGAGCGACCGCTCGGACTTCGACTGGGCGCTGGTCAGTTGCGCGGCGGCGGCCAAAGTGAATGGAAACACGCTCAGCCAGGCCCGCGTGGTCCTGGGCGCGATCTCGAACGTGCCGCATCAAGTGGAGGCCGCCAACCAGTTTCTCGAAGGCAAATCCCTGGACGAAGCCACCACTGCCAAGGCCGCCGAGCTGATTCTGGAAAAACCGCATGTCCATCCTCACAACGGTTACAAGCTGCCCATCGCGCGCGCGTTGATTCATCGCACACTGATGCAACTCAAGGCCCAGGTATGAAAGCGCCCCACGCCTGCAAACATCTGCGCACCAAGAAAATGTTCATCCCCGCCCTGGCGGATGAGGCGCTTGCGAGCGCCAACCCGGACGCGGGCGATTCCTCCCACTGTTGGTGCAATTGCACCCTGACCGAGACCGGCCCTGATGATCGTCCCGTAGGCAGGGAAACCTGCACTCACGCACGCTCCTGCTTCGAGGAATGGTTCAAGATCTAAGAGCGCTCACTATTCTTGCCATGATTGCCGTTTGACGAGGCTGCCTGCGCGTTCTGGTTGGCCGGCGCGCGTTCCCGGTCTGGCTGCGGAGTCCGGTGGGAAAAGAGCTGCTGGCAGAGCGGCGCGATTTTCTGGTACATTCGCCACGCCATCAAAGCGGTTGTGACCAGGCGAAAGCGCCCCATCCGCCGGGGTCGCAACAAAGAGCGGGCCAACGGTGCGCCCAGGAGCAACCATTGTGCCGAGTTGCCTAAGGCGGTGAACCGCCGCCGGGCCCGAACGCTGCAGAGCCGAAGATTCTCAACCTCCAGCTTGAGGATTTGCCGGTAAACTTCGCTCTCCACTGCCAATGCCTGTTTCTTGGCCTCCAGTTGCCTTACTTTAAAGATTCCAGCCATGCGCGATCTTTTTTGACCTGGGCCACTGTTTCGGGGAAGGGAACACGCGTCAGAAATCTGTGGACGACGAAGCCTGCCCAGACCGCACCGGCCAAATAAAACAACGTGAAGCCGGCGGCGGCATAAAGCCGATAATCTTCGGGAATTAGAAAAATGATGATCGCGGTCGCCAATAGCGTCGCCATCACGGAGAAGAACAGTAAAGCGACCACCCAGGCAAGCAATTCAAAGAGACGCCCCCTTTCCTGCTGCAACTCAACCACCAGTAACTCACCCCGGTTTTGGAACGCACCCAAAGCGCTGACCGCCAGCTTGCGCAGCAGCGTTAAGAGATCGGGCCGGCGATGGTGCTCCTCGGACATTTATCTGCGATTGACCAGCACTCCGATCACCATGCCGACGCCAAAAGCTATCCCGATGGATTCATAGGGGTGCTGGCGTATCAGCCGCTCAGCGGCTTTGACGCCCGCCACCGCCTGTTCTTCCAGCTTGTGGCCGGTTTCCCTGGCCGTTTGTAGAGCGGCCGCCAACCGGTCGCGCGCCGCCATTCCCTTTTCACCTAGGTCCTTCGCGCCGGCTTTGAGTAATTCCTCGCCGTCGCGCACGACGGCCTTCAAATCTTGCAGCAATTTCTCTGTTGATTCCCCGATCTGTTCTGCGGATCTGCTGTCCATAGTTTTGGTGCTTTGTTGATGTTTTGCGCGCTGAGCCTGCAGCTCAACGCTTGGGCCTAATATAGGCTACGGACCCGGCAACGTCCACATCAATCGTGCTCATCTCGTACTGGGTCAGTGACGGCGGACGGAGCGCGGACTTTCCAGTCCGCAGGAAGCTCCTCTCGCACAACCGGGCTGCGAATTGGCCGCAGGTCGGCGTTCGAACGATGCTGCGGACTGGAAAGTCCGCGCTCCGCGATTTGCGCCCGCCTTCACTGACCGGATACCTCATCCTTTTCCGCGTTTCTGCCGCAGCAATTGACGTTCAAGGTCAGACCCCATAGAGTGGAACCATGGCGATGCTGACGCTCGAACTGCTACCGCACAAGACGCGGACGGCATTTAATCTGCGCCGATGGGCCGAATTGTTGGCTGACCGGGAGCTGGCGAAGGTCGAAGGCCGCATTGAAACCGATCGGGTTGGGGGAGCAAGTGTGTTTTTCCCGCGCTCCGGACATCTGTGTTGAGGTCATGTCTCCGAGCAACACGGAGGCGGAAATCCAGGAGAAAATGGCGCTCTACTTCGATGCGGGCGCCAGAGAGGTCTGGCTCTGCGCCCAGGGCGGTGCGATGAGCTTTTTCAGTCAGGGCCCTGCTCGGCCAATGCGCGCGTCAAAGATGTGTCCCCAGTTCCCGAAGCGAGTTGAGCTGCCTTGAGCGCCGTCGTCGTGGTGACCCTCAATATCCGGCATTTGAATCCAGCCGAATCTTTGGGTATTGAACCTTCTGAACCAACAGGGCTGCGGAAGATGTCCGACGGCATGAAGCGCCAGCCAAAGATTTCCAAGACGGCTTTGACAATCGCTTTGGTGGCCGGGTTTGGGTGGGGCTGCCAAGCTGCCAAGGAGGCCCCACGGCCTTACGGTTTGGATTCGCGCCCGGGGTCAAAGGCCTATCTGCTCATGCCGGGAACTGAAGACGGCCCTTTACCATTCCTGTTGTCGCAAACCGGCGCTTTCCAGGAAACGCGCACGTTGACGCCCAGCGGCGGCCTTATCCCCTACGACCTGAACGTGCCCTTCTGGTCGGATGGCGCCTCCAAGTCGCGGTGGATGGCCCTGCCAGGTGAAACGCTTTCAAACGCAGAATCAATTGCCTTCGCGCCGACAGGAGAATGGACATTTCCAGACGGCACCGTCTTCATCAAGCATTTTGAGCTGGTCACTGACGAAACGAAACCGCAGGCGCGGCGGCGATTAGAAACACGGTTGCTGGTGCGCGACTCCACCGGCGGGGTGTACGGCGTGACTTACAAGTGGCGGGCTGACAATAGCGACGCGGAGTTGTTGAAAGAGAGTTTGACTGAACGCATTCTGATTAAGACCGCTTCCGGAACGCGAACGCAGAGGTGGTACTATCCGAGCCGGGCTGATTGCCGCACTTGCCACACGACTAACGCGGGAGGCGTGCTAGGCGTCAAGACCCGGCAGATGAACCGCGACTACACCTATCCTATGACTCGGGTTACCGATAATCAATTGCGCGCGTGGAACCACGCTGGTTTGTTTCGGCCCATGATTAACGAGGAAGACATTCCAACTTTCCCGAGGCTGGTTGGCGCGGACGACACCTCTGGCAGTCTGGAGCAGCGCGCCCGTTCCTATCTGGATGCCAATTGCGCCCAGTGCCATAGGCCCGGAGCGGCGATGTCTTATTTTGATGCCCGGTTTGATACGCCGCTGCCCAAACAGAACCTGCTAGACGCTCCGGTCGTCATTGACCAGGGAATTGATAACGCGCGGGCAATCGCGCCCAAGGACCCATGGCGGTCCGTCATCCTTCTACGCACCGAGACGCTGGAGCCCATCAAAATGCCGCCGTTGGCCCACGAGATCATCGATCAAAAGGGTGTAAGGCTGCTCAAGGACTGGATCGAAGGTCTTCCCGGCCCGCCGGTGTTGGAGCCGCCAACAATTTTTCCGCCAGGCGGCGAGTTCAAAGGCGCTCTCCAGGTGCGCCTCAAGCACAGTGATCCGGCCGCCCGGGTCCACTACACGCTGGATGGAAGCGTGCCGGGAAAATCGGCGGCTGTTTACGACGGACCCATAGAGCTTAGCGGGCCAACGACTGTTCGCGCTAAAGCCTACAAGCCCGGATTCACCAAGAGCATCACTGTCCAGGAGACATTCATTATTGGGGACTGAAATTTGCGGTAACTATTCAGGTGGGGCAGGAACCGCTAATCTGCGCTAATAAACGCTAATAAGAGAAGACTATGAAAACAGAAGCATTTCCTGGCCCTAATTCATTAGCGGAGATCAGCGTTAATTATCGGTTCAACTATCATGCCCTCAGTTCAACTCCGCCGCAATGGCGACGCCCCAAGGACCCTCGCCGGCCTTGATGCGCCCGGTCTCCTTTTCGGTGTTGAGATCAACCACTGAAACATCATCCGAAGGCCCATTGGCAACGTATAGGAATTTGCCATTGGGTGAGACCGCCACGCCCCAGGGCCGCGCGCCGACTTTTATCGTGTTAAGAACTTGTTGGGTTTCCGTGGCGATTACGCAGACCGTTCCGGCGCGGCCAGTACTGACGTAGAGTTTCTTTCCATCTTTGGCCATCGCGAGGCCCATCGGGCGCGAGCCGGGCGGCAACGGGTTGGTTTTCAGCAGCTTGTGGTTCACCGAGTCAATGTAATGGAGCACTCCTGCCGATTCAGACGGAATAAACGCCCTGGAACCATCCGGCAAAAAGATCACATTGCGCGGGCGTCCGCCCACGGTGAATTGCGCGACGCTTCGGTTGAGTGTTGTGTCAATGACAAAGATTTCACCCCCGGTCTCGCAGGTCACATAAACCAATTTGGCATCCGGCATCAACCCCACTCCCTCCGGCTCCTTCTTCACGGGGATGATATGCTCGACTTTGCCGCTGGCCACGTTTACGATGCTGACGGTGGCGACGTCTTCGTTGGAAATGAAAAGCCTGGTCCCGTCGGCGCTCACAGCGAATTGTTCCGGGTCTGAACCGGCCGGAATTTTTCTCAGAAATTTCCTTTGCGGCAGATCGACCACCCCGATCCCGTCAGCCGCGTGATCGGCGCCTTTGTCGTCCTCATCGTCATCGTCTTTGCCCTTGCGCTGAATGGGATTACCCTGGGCGTCAAGGGCAGGCGGGCCGGTTATGGGGCTGCCGCTCAGGGCGACATAGAGAGTTTTCCCGTCGGGGCTGGGGTGGATACCGCGCGGACGTTTGCCCACATGAATCGTCGCCACTACCTGGTTGTTGGTTCCGGAAATGACGGTGACATCGCCTGATTTTTCATTGCTGACACAAACCAAAAACGAGCTCGACGCGTTCTCCACGGCAAACGTGCTGCTCGTGAAAAGCAGTGCCAAAAATATCAATAGGATTCGGCCGACCAGCATTTTTCCCATGCGACAAGAACTAGAAAGACTTGGAAATCGTGACAAGCAGAAAGAAATGGATTGTTCGCCGGTTCGCAGAAAATAAATTGGACGGATGCGAGTGCGTTTGCTCGGCACCGCCGCCGGCGGTGGGGTGCCTCAATGGAATTGCAATTGTGCGGTCTGCCGCGAGGCTCGCGCCGGAACCGGGCGCGTCCGGCCACGAACCCAATCCTCAGCGGCGGTCAGCGCCAATGGCCGACATTGGTTTCTCCTCAATGCATCGCCGGATCTTCGCTGGCAAATCGAAAACTTTCCGCCTCTCCAGCCAAGCGCGCGAAAGACGCGTGACTCGCCCATCCAAGCGGTGCTTCTGACCAATGCCGACCTGGACCACACGCTGGGCTTGCTGTTGTTGCGTGAGGGCGAACGCCTGGTTGTTCACGCGCCGGTGAATGTTCAAAGGTCATTGACCGATGGACTGTCCCTAGCGCCCACATTGGACGCATTCTGCGGGGTCCAGTGGGTGTCCCCTCGGGAAAATATCACTCCGCTGCTATGTCGAGATCAATTCGAGAGCGGGTTGCTTTATGAAACGCTGCCTTTACCCGGCCAGCCGCCTCGCTTCATGAAAGGAACAACGGTGCCTTCGCCGATCAACGTCGTGGGTTACCGAATCACTGATGCGAAAACCGGTGACCGCTTGCTGTTTCTGCCCGACGTTGCGTCGTTGGACGATCGGCTTGTCTGCCGGCTGCCTGAATGCGAAGCTCTATTGTTTGACGGCACTTTCTGGTCAGAAGGCGAGCTGCAAGCCTGCGGCATCGGAGGTCTGCCGGCTTCCGGCATGGGACATGTGCCGATTTCCGGCCCGGGCGGCAGCTTGAAAGTCATTGCCCAACTCAGGGTGACGCATAAAATCTATACGCACGTCAACAACACCAATCCGATTCTATTTGAAGATTCGCCTGAGCGCGCCGCCGTCAATGCGGCAGGTTGCGTAGTCGGGATGGACGGAATGGAAATCACCATTTAGAGGGAAGAGGGAAGAGGGGAGATGGAAGATGGAAGGGCTTGGGCGGCGGGGTGGATGACGAGCGACTCAAGGTGGAAGATGGAATATTGAAGGGCCTGGGCAACAGAGTGAGTGTCGAGCGTCTCAACCACTCTGGTTGCATCCATTGATTTATTTCGAGGATCGTTATGCGAAAAGCAGAATCCGCACCGTGGGACAAGCCGACCTTTGCGGAGCGCCTGCGGCAAGTGGGCACGCAGCGTTATCACGACAAGCACCCCTTCCATCGGTTGATGAACCGAGGCAAACTGTCGCATGAAGCAATCCGTGGCTGGGTGGCCAACCGATTCTATTACCAGCGCAACATCCCAATCAAAGATGCGGCTATCGTCTCCAATTGTCCCATCCGCGAAGTGCGCCGGCTGTGGCTGCACCGCATAACCGACCACGACGGCACGCGCCAAGGCGAAGGCGGAATCGAGGCCTGGCTGAAATTGGCAGAAGCCTGCGGCATGTCTCGCGCAGAGGTTCTGGATGAACGCCACGTCTTGGCCGGGGTTCGTTTTGCCGTGGATGCCTACGTGAACCTGGCCCGCACCAAGCCGTGGCCGGTTGCGGTTGCCTCGTCGTTAACTGAATTATTTGCGCCGGACCTGATGGCCAAACGGCTGGCCGCCTTTGAGAAATATTATACCTGGGTCAAACCATGGGGTTTCGACTATTTCCGCCGCCGCCTGACGCAAGCCAAGGCCGACTCGGCGGAGGGCCTTGAGTTGACTTTGACTTATTGCGACACGCGCGCCTTGCAGGAGGCAGCCGTGCGGGCGCTGTCGTTCAAGTGCGACGTGCTCTGGGCGATGCTTGATGCCATCCAAGCCGGCTACCCAAAGTGAGAGCCGTTAGCCGATGGCTTGATTCCGTAATTCGGTTAATTCGGTCAAAGCGAAACAGCGAAACCGTTGGGCTTGTGTTGCGAGCAGAAATCTGATAGTTTAGCCCCGTTATGCGGCAGTTAGCCAGGAAGCGGAAAAAACTCGATTATCCCCAGGAAACCGAGGGTAGCGGTCTGGCCGCCAGGGTCAGGAAATTGGCCAGCAAGCTCACCCCGGAGGAAGAGGCGGAGCAATTCCGGCGCGGCATGGCAAAAATTTATGGCGGCCGGGCCAAAGAAATCACTGGCGCTGGACACTAACCTGTTGCTCGACCTCGCTGAGAAGAAGGATTTCGCCCACGAGTCCAAGGAGGAGTTTTCCAATCGGGGCTATATTGATCTGTCCCGCTTGCTAAGTTAGATTACCATGATGGCTCCCCAGTCAATCCCGCCCGACGCGCGTCCAAAGATTTGCGCCCGTGCGCGCTTGCAAACGGACAAAGTGACGGGCAAACCCGTCCTGCTCTATCCCGAAGGCGCGCTGCTGCTGAATCCTACGGGCCACGCGATTGTCTCGCTCTGCAACGGCCAATCCACACTTAAGGAAATCGCGACGATACTGGCCACGCGCTATAAGACCCCAGCGGAAGAAATCTCGCCGCAGATCATGGATTACTTGAACCGCTTGCGCGCCCGAAACCTTCTGGAAGACCTGGTTGAGGAAAAAGGATTGCAAGATTAAGTGGCCGTTCCACTTCCATCTGTGTGAATTTTTGGTCATTCTCCTTGAATTGCGCTGAATCATGAACCGCCTGGCGCCCAGACCCTATAGTTTGCTTGCGGAGGTCACACATCGCTGCCCGTTACATTGCCCCTACTGCTCCAACCCCACCGAGTTGGCAGCGCCCCGCGACGAACTGACGACCGACGAATGGAAACGAGTGCTCAACCAGGCCGCTGAACTGGGGGTGTTACACGTCGGGTTTTCCGGCGGCGAACCGCTGCAGCGCGCGGACCTGGCGGAGCTGGTGGCTGCCGCGCGCGCCGCAGGCCTTTACTCCAACCTCATCACCAGCTCTTTGGGATTGAACCGCCGCCGCGCGGAAGAATTGAAGCAGGCGGGACTCGATAGCGTGCAAATCAGCCTGCAGTCGGACCAGCAGCCATTGGCCGACCAGATTGCCGGGGTTGCGGCCCACACGAAGAAACTGGAGGCAGCGCAAATGGTCCGCGATCTTGGGTTTCCTTTGACGATCAACGTGGTGCTGCACCGGGCCAACATCGAACGGCTGGAACAAATTATTTCGTTGGCCGAGGGTCTGGGCGCCCAGCGGCTGGAGCTGGCCAACACCCAATACTACGGCTGGGCCTTCAGGAATCGCGCGGCGTTGTTGCCGACGCGCCCGCAAGTCGAACAAGCCACTGAAATTGCCCGCTTGGCCAGGCAACGACTGTTCGGAAACATGGAGATCCTGTTTGTCCTTCCCGATTATTATGGTGAGCGTCCCAAGCCGTGCATGCATGGCTGGGGCAATCGCCACCTGACGGTCAACCCTGTGGGCGACGCGTTGCCGTGCCCCACCGCCGGCGAGATAAAAGGGTTGCGGTTTGAAAACGTCCGCCAGCATCCGCTTGCCTGGCTTTGGACGGAGTCGGAATCCTTCAACCGATTTCGCGGCACAGATTGGATGCCAGATCCGTGCCGCAGTTGTCAGTTCCGCGAGGTGGACTTCGGAGGCTGCCGGTGCCAGGCCGCCTTGCTCACAGGCAACGCGGCGGTGACGGACCCGGCTTGCTCGCTTTCGCCTTATCGGCAGAGCCTCGAGCAATTCGTCGAATCCGTTCAGGGCGCAACCGTGAACACCTCACCATCGGAGCTACCTCTCAGTGCTCTGTCCTTCCGACAGAACCCTGCTGGATAGATCGGGTACCATGTGCGCCATGAGTCCCTGGGATGTCATTCTCCGGGCATCTGTCGGTGAGCGGAGATGTTAGTGGATTCCGAACGCCATCATTGGCCAACATGAACTCAAAGCAATTAGCGAACGTCCTGATCAAGGTTCTTGGGCTGTCGGTCTGCCTGCAAGGTATCCCAGGCTTCGTGTCGGGATTTCTCCGAGGGTTTGTATCAGGGCTCCACTCTTCTGAGCCAACTCGAGGGAGCGTGTCCAATTATTCCTGGACGTATGCTGTGGGCTCCGCAGTCTATCTCGCGGTCGGCATTTTCCTTATCCTCCGCAGTCGGTACGTTGCTTAGAAACTGTTCAAGAATGACGATTAGCAGATCAAAGCAGCGACTAACCGGCAGGGTGGAGCGAACGGGAGATAGCCTTTTTGATCAGAGGCGGACCGGACCTCATAGGCGGCTGGCTCCCGTCGCTCACCCTGATTCTTGGCACCTGCGGTGCGCCCGTAAATGAACACGAGAGCAATCTGGAACCTTTTTCGCATCTTGGCAGTCGTCTTGTTGATCGCGGTCCTTGTTGGCCTCGGCTGGCGAGTCACGCTTCTGCGCGAACCAGCTTACCAGGGCAAGAGTTTGACCGTTTGGCTCAGGCAATTCGAGGAGGCTAAGCTTAACGGGCCCACCAGCCGGTATCACCTCAGTCCAACGGAATTTAAGGCTCAATTTGTCGAGCCAACACAAAACGCCGTCCGCCACATCGGCACAAACGCTTTGCCCACCCTGTTGAACTTGGTCCAGGCCAAAGATACGCCTCTTAACTGGAGAGCGATGGCTCTTTTTGAAAGACTTCACCTCGGCAGGTGGAAGCCCGCACCGGAAACCGTCCGCCGCAGCATGGCTATAGATGGTTTTGTCTTCCTTGGCGCCGAGGCGCGACCAGCCGTGCCCGCGTTAATGGAATTGCTCAACGATAAGGATGCCGAAGTCCGAAAGTATGCGGCTTCGTGTTTGGGTTTTATTGGACCTGCTGCGGTGGAAGCCGTGCCTGCCCTGCTGCAGCATCTCAACGACCCTGATCCCTCGGTGTGCCTTAATTCTGAGACTTCACTGGGATTAATACTCGGGAGACCGGAACTCGTAGTACCCGCCTTGACTGAGCGGCTACGAAGGAAGGACAAATGGCACACCTTGTCCGCACTCGGCTGGTTTGGGCCCGATGCCAAAGCCGCCGTCCCAGTCATTCTTCCGCTCCTGAACGACCAGGATCAGGAAACACGTAACTGGGCAGCCATCGTCCTCAAGCGGATTGACCCTGAAGCCGCAGCCAGCGCGGAGGCCAAATCGCCGTGAGCAGGAAACTCCAGGCCCGGTTGCTGCAGGCAATATATCATTCCTTGGCGTTTATTCCCCGATTCTTCAACGCCCCATTGACGGGCGGTTCTCAATCAATGCCCTGCTGTGCTTCTCTTGCGGAGTCACACGGAAGTCCTTCGCAAATGGAAGTGCGAACACCTGCCGTATCTGGTGGAACTCGACAACTGGGGCGTCAGCCGGACGCCAGGGCAAGCGAAGGCGGGAGGCATCTGGATCTGGGGTTATGATGAAATCACCTGGTTTGCGCACCAGAGCAAACAATATCGCGCTGACTGGCTGAAGTACGCTTGGGATTGAGGTGGAATAAGCCGCCTCGGCTTCCTCGGCTTCCTCGCCGACGCCTGCGACAGGACTTGAAATGGGGCGTGGACTCTGATACCCTTGATTCATGGAAATTGCTCTTCCAATGCCTGATCTGATTAGCCGCTTGCAAAAGCGGCTGCTGGCCGAGGCTAGGGAAGTCGTCGAACAATGGAGCGGTTTCGTTTCGGCGCTCGCCAGATGGGAGGACGACCATCTGCTCGACAATCCGACACCCGAGCTCCTGGCCGATCACAAAGCAACGGTGGAACGCTGCCTGGCATTCGGCCGCTTTCTTTGGCTCGGCATGGACAAACCCGATTTTCCGGACCCCCCGCTTGCCGAGATGGTCTCTGCTACACAGTCTGCGCTCCAGGACAGTCTTCGCATGTGGCACTCACCTCGGATGAGCAAAGCCGAATCCGACCGCATTCTGGCGGTTTGCTTCCCGGATGAGCCCTGATCTCGAGCGGCTCCTCAATCCGCTTTGGGAGAAACGTAACTGCGAACCCAAGGACAGGGCCCGCTGGAAAGCCACAGCCGAACGCCTCATCCAGGATGCCTTGGCCAAGTATCCATCGCTGAGTCGCGACCAACTCATGGATGCTATCACCCCAGGTATGAGGAGTTTTGCCGCGCGCGCCGGAAATGCCACACCACGCTTCCGCCCAGGGCGTGATACTTAAGAATGGACGATCGTTGACATGGCGTTCTAATCAAATTCGTGGTCTCCGCCTGAGGCTATCGATCTTTTGCTGTATGAGTCATGTCCGCTGCACTCCACACCGCCTCCTGATCCTGGTCACCCTCTCCGTCATTCTCCGCGCCTTCGCTGTCGAGCCGAATCCGCTGACCGCCCCGCTGGCCTCCGAGCATCCGCTCTATCTCGACACGTCCGCTCCGTTCGACCTGCGCGTCGCCGACCTCGTCTCCCGCATGACCCTCGAAGAGAAAGGCATCGCCCTCAACCACAACGGCCCCAGCCTTGAACGCTTCGGGCTGCGTTCCGACAAATGGAACCAATGCCTCCACGGCGTGTGGTGGACCGAACCGACGACCCTGTTCCCCGTGCCCATCGCCCAGGCCGCCACTTGGGACACAAACCTCATCCACGAAATGGCGGTCGCGATTTCCGACGAAGCGCGCGCTATTTACAACGGCTGGCATCGAGACCGGAATTTCAAAGGCGAACACAAGGGTCTCATCTACCGTTCGCCCGTCATCAACATCAGCCGCAACCCGTATTGGGGCCGGATCAACGAATGTTTCGGCGAAGATCCGTTTCTCACCGGGCGCATGGCGGTTTCTTTTGTGACCGGCATCCAGGGTGATGATGCGCGCTACCTCAAGCTGGCGTCCACGCTCAAGCACTTCGCGGTCAACAACGTCGAGAAAGACCGCCAAAAACTCGATGCCCGCGTTTCGGAGCGGATGCTTCAGGAGTACTGGCTGCCGCATTTCCACGACGCCGTGGTGGAAGGCAAAGCGCAATCACTCATGGCCTCATACAACGCCATCAACGGCACGCCGAACAACATCAACCATTGGCTGCTCACCGATGTCCTCAAGAACGAGTGGCGCCACGAAGGCTTTGTGGTTTCCGATCTCGGCGGCGTGAACACGATGGTGAACGGCCATTTCGGAAAGCAGATCACCTTCACCGATGCCGTCGCGCAATCACTCATGGCCGGCTGCGATTTTTCCGATAAGGAATTCATGGACAACATCCCCGCCGCGGTCCGCGAAGGCAAACTCAGCGAAGAGCGTCTCAACGACGCCGTCCGGCGCGTCATGCGCGTGCGAATGCGCCTGGGCGAATTCGATCCACAGGACCAGGTGCCCTACAGCCGGATTCCCACCAGCATCATCTGCAGCCCCGAGCACCGTCAGCTCGCCCTCAAGGTAGCCCGCGAAGCCATTGTCCTCCTCGAAAATAAAAACCGACTCCTCCCACTCGACAAGACGAAGCTCAAAACCATTGCCGTAATCGGCCCGCACGCCGACCTCTTCACTGCCGGCGGCTACAGCGGCAAAGCCCGCGACCCGGTCAAACCGCTGCAAGGCATCCAAAACCGCGCCATGCCCGGCACAAAAATCCTGGATATCGTGGGCGGCGAAATCGTTCCTCCCAGAGCGTCGAGCAATGCCCTCACGCCGATGAACTTGGCCGACGAACTGCGCAAGGCGGCCGATGCGGCCAGGAAAGCCGATGTCGCCATCGTGTTCGTCGGCACGACGTTGGCCATCGAAGCCGAAGGCCGCGACCGCGCCACGCTGGCGCTTCCCGGCAACCAGGAGCAACTCGTCGAAACCGTCGTAGCCGCCAATCCGCGAACCATCATAGTCTTAATGAGCGCCGGCCCGCTTACTGTTCCGTGGCTCAAACAGCATGCCCCGGCCATGCTCCAGGCCTTCTGGCTCGGCGAGGAAGGTGGCAACGCCATCGCCGACGTGGTCTTCGGCGATGCTAATCCCGCCGGACGCCTCCCCTACACCATCTACGCCTCCGAAGCCCAGGTCCCGCCGCAGGATGAATACGACATCAGCAAGGGTTTCACTTATATGTACGTCGAAGGCGAGCCGCTCTATGCCTTCGGCTACGGCCTGAGCTACACCAAATTTCAATACTCAAATCTCCGCCTGTCGCCGAAACAACTCTCCCGGAGCGGCTCAATCACCGCCACCCTGGACATCAAAAACACCGGCCCCCGCCCCGGCGACGAAGTTGTCCAACTCTACGCCCGCCAACTTTCCCCCAGTGCCATCCGCCCAACCAAAGAACTGCGCGGCTTCCAGCGCCTCACCTTCCAACCCGGCGAAAAGAAAACACTCACGTTCACTCTACCCGCCGCCAAACTCGCCTTCTACGACGAGCACAAGCACGCCTTCGTCACCGAACCCGGCAACTACGAAATGATGCTTGGCTCCTCCTCCGCCGACACCCATGCCCAAGCCCGCGTTCAAGTGAGGGAATAGTGAGTGGCGGTAAGGAAAAGCTGAAAAGCTGAAATGCTGAAAGCTGAAAAGGGCCCATGGGCAAGGCTGAGTTCGGGGGAGCTCACCAGCGAAAGAACCAAGCGGCCAAGGCGTTGGCGGCGACGCCGAAGAGGGCGAGGAATCCCAGGGGCCGGAGGATGTCGGCGAAACCGCCGCCGAAACTGAGCAACTGGTGCAAGGCTTCGAGCGCCCAGCCGGTCGGGAGGCAATGGGCGATGGCGTGGAGGAGGGGCGGGCCGATTTCGACCGGCCACCAGCAACCGCCCAGGGCTCCCATCAGCAGGGACGTCATGACGCACAGGCCAACCACTTTGTCCTCCCCCTGGAGGACCGAACCCACCAAAACGCCCAGGGACGCCGCCACCCAGGAATAGATCAGCAGCGTCAAAAGGATGGCGCCCAGACTGGCCCCGAAATGGACCCCGAAGAGGAAACGGCCAGCGAGGAGAAACACAGTTGTCTGCACGGCCCCCAACAGGATCAGCCCGTAGATCTTTCCAGCCACCAGCCGGGGGCGCGTCAGCGGATGGCAAGCCAGACGCCGCATGAGGCCGTTCTGGCGCCCGCGCGCAATGGAGACGCCGCCGAAGAGGAGCAGGTTCATCATCAGGTACATCACCATGTTGCCGGGCAACGAGAATTTGAAGCCCGAGGGCATGGGCTTGCGGCCAGCGAACCGGGCGTCCAGCCTGACCAACGACGCGGTGTGCTGCGCCCCGCGCACCGCCAGTTCCGACAGCCCGGCCTCGCCCTTCGAGGAGGCAACGAGCAGGTGCGAGTTCATGGCAATCAACGCCCGCACCAGCCGCAACTCGACTATCGCGCCTTCGCCCGAAACCTCGTTCTCTTTCTTGAAGAATTCCACCTTCGCCTGTTTGCCTGAGAGGATGCGCTGGGTGAAATCCGCCGGGACGCGGATGCCCTGCGGCGCCTCGTCGCCCGAACCCTGGTTCACCACTCGCATCCCTTGAGTGCCGAGTTCCGCAGTGAAGACCGAGGCCAGGAAGTTCGTGTCCCGGTTATCAACCAGCACCGTGGGCCGCAGGTTAGCCGGGTCGCCCGGGCCGCGGAGGGCATAACCCATGAACCCGATAAAGATCACTGGGGTGACAAACAGCCAAACGTAGGAGGCCTTCCTCCGCAGAAACACACGCAGATCATTGTGGCCAATGATGAAAATCTGTTTCATTGGCGCGGGTTTTTCTCGAGGTTCCTTCGCAGCAGGAAGGCGGCCAGCAGCAGCAGGACGCCACCCAAAAGGGTCAGTTTAACGGCGGCACTAAGCCAGTTACCCGGGTTGGGGTAAAACGCAGTGCCTCGCACCGCCTCGATGTACCAGTAGTTGGGCATGAGCGAGGCGACGTGGTCCCGCAGGAATGCCGGCAACTGCCGGGCCGGAAAGGTCGAACCACCGGCCAAGCTCAGTGCCATCGCGATGACGCTACCCAGGGCCTGGGAGCTTTGGTGGTCACCGAACAGCGCGGGAACCAGCATCATCAAGCCGCTGGCGAAGGCGCAATAACTGGCCGTCAGCACGCAGAGCGCCAGGGGGTCCCGCCAATCAATGCGGAAAAGCAGGCCGCCGCCCCCGAGCATGACGGCGCTGCCCAACAAGAGAAACACGAGGCAGAACAAAACTTTCCCACCCACGAAAGTGTATAGCCGGGTGTGCAGAGTGCGGAACCGCTGCAACGTCCGCTGTTCGAGCTCGCGCCGGATGTCCCGGCTGGCGTTCTCTCCCAGGAACAACAGAAACATCGACGCCATGCCGGGCAGGAGGTAGCCGAAGATATTGAACGCGGGCGCGGAAGTTCCTTTGGCCATCTGGTGGCCGTTGGTCGAGGGAACCTCAGCCTTCCCCGCCTCTGACTGGCGGGCGTACGACACACGCGGCGGCAGCAGCAGCTTGCGCGCGGCCTCGACTCTGTCGCCGGCACGCACGATGAGTTCGGCGACGCGATGATAATCCCCGCCGCCCGCGAAAACCTCTTCCCAATCAGGCAAGTCCGGGCCGAAATTCCGCTTGAGCGCGTCCAGGCCGGTGACCACCACCTCCAGCAATTCCTCGAGGACAGCCGGGTGGATCGACTGCGCCGGGTTCTTCACCAATTCCAAAATCACCACGTTGGTCGAAGCCAGGTACGCGTGAGTGAATCCGGCGGGGATGACGAGCATGGCGCTGAGCTTTTCTTTCTGCACCTGCTGCAACGCCTCCGCGCGGCTCAGGAACACCGGCTCCAGGTATTGGCCGCCCTCGCCCTGGTTCAGACCCCCGCGCAGGAATTTGCTCAGGACGGAGTTGTCTTCATCAACGACCGCGAACCGGATGCGTCCCAGAGCGTTGGTGTTCGACTTAGGGCCGAAGATCGCGCCGATCAATGCCGTGATCACCAGGGGAATGGCCAGAAACACCAGCCAGCCTGCCGGGTTGCGCCAGGCGCGGCGCAAGTCTTTCCAAAGAAGGACGCCTAGCGTTTTCATTCGCGCAATTGGCGGCCAGTGAGCTGGAGGAAGACATCGTTGAGGTTGGGCCGCTTGAGGGTCACGTTCTGGACCTTGACGGGCAGGGCCAGGAGTTCGCGCAGGCTTTCGCCGGGGTCGCGCGACCCGATGGCCGCCACCAGCAATTGGGAGGGCGACTTTTGCAGCACCCGAAACCGTTCCCCAAAGCCGGACCAGGCCTCGGGCGTGGCGGAAGCCAAATCGCCCTCGAGCACAAACACCTTGTCGCCGCCCAGCCGCTCCTGCAAATCGCCGAGTGTGCCTTCGGCCAGCAGTTTGCCGTGGTCGATGATCCCGACGCGGCGGCACAGCGTCTCGGCCTCCTCAAGGTAATGAGTGGTGTAGAGGATGCCCGTGCCTTGCGCACAAAGACCGCGTACAAATTCCAGGATGTTCATCCGGGCCTGAGGGTCGATGCCGACGGTCGGCTCGTCCAGGAGCAGCAACCGTGGCCGGTGCAGCAACGCCGCTCCCAGGTTGATGCGCCGTTTCATGCCACCCGAGTAAGTCTTGAGCGCGTCTTTCGCGCGATCCGCGAGTGACAATGCCGCCAACAACTCGCCGGCGCGTTCACGTGCCTGAGCCCCGGAGAGGCCCGCGATCCGGCCCCAGAACTCCAGGTTCTCCCGCCCTGACAGCTCCTCGTACAGGGCGACCTCCTGCGGCACCACACCCATGATCTTTTTGGCGCGTTCAGGGTCACTGCCGAAATCGGTGCCCGCGACCAGGACCCGCCCGCCATCTGCCTTCAGCAACCCGGCAATAATCGAGATCGTGGTGGTCTTGCCGGCGCCATTCGGGCCTAGCAAGCCGTAGATTTCCCCTTCACCAACCTCGAACGAAACATCCTCGACCGCGCGCACCGCGCCAAAGGTCTTCGACAACCGCTCGACTTTCAGCAATGGCATTGGTGTCGAGTTTCCAGTCACCTGACAGCAGGGTCAACTGCAATTGGCCTCCAGAGCTCAATTCTCTAAGGAACGCTGAGGCGATGGTCACCAAGCGGTTTTGTCCGCGCACAAAAAGATTTTCGAGCCGTCTGACGCTGGGCGACACCCAATTGTTTTCGAAGGGCAACGCCTTGTTCTGAATCAATCATCCGAAAGGGGCAAGAAATGGCTTTTTGCACCCCGGCGCTCCATTGGCGCTGTGAGGGGAAAGGAATCAAAGCGGAAATTGGAAAGCAGAGAGCAGAATTCGAAGCCTGTCAGGGAAAAGGCGCGGAGGAAATCCGAAGGGCGCGAAATTCGAAATCCGACTCCTTCTATCTGGCCGGGAACCGATAGAATCGCTCGCTGAAGTTGGTCGAATCCGGGTCTTTGAAGTAGAGAATAGAATTGGTCAGTTGCTCCCAATGAAACCAGTCCGAGGAAGCTTCGATCCGGTGGGCCACGCCAACCCACGCAGGCAGCGTGAATCCGAAGGCACTGTCCCTCGGGAGTGAAATCGTCCCTGGATTGCCAGAGAAGACAGGGAGCGGATTGGCATCGGAGGGAATCGGTTCGGGCGGCAGGTTCGCTTGTGATGTGATTGACCCAGCCGGCAGCTTCGGCCGTTCGCTGATGGTGACCCGGTAGGCGCCGGAATTATCACCCCACCAGGTTTCATTCACCAGCAAGTAGAGGTGGCGGCCACCCTGAGGCACGGCGACCGTTGTGCCGAAGCCGATGGGAAACCAATCCGCGCGCTCTGGATTATCGGCGAAGGTCCCAATTGCCGCGCCGAAGCGGATAGCACCCGCGTCGCGAGTATCGGTTGTGAGTTTGCCGGCGACGGGCCAGTTGAGGCCCGCAACACGCGTCGAATAATTCATGCCGCCGCCCGGAAAATGGTTGATCCCGTCGCCGCTTGCGGCAGTGGGATAATTGGTAGCACCGGGCGCGCCGTATGTGTAATAAGGTTCATCGGCGGGCATGGGCGCCGCGAGGGAGCCATCAGGGTGGGTGAAGAAGTTCCAGGCGATCATCACCGTGCCCCTGGCGGAGATGAAAAGTTCGGTTCCTCCAGGAAAGCATCCCACATCGCGCTTGTCTTTGTCCGCACCGGAAAGAGAGACGGTTTCAGCGCCCTCTGCGGCCGCGGCGAGAAAGCACGTGATGGTTCCCAGGATCGCAATGGTGATTTTTCGCATGGCTCTTCTTTCTTTCACTCAATAAGTCAGACGGTTTTGTTTGCAGTTTACTCCGGCAAAAGGAACCGTCAAACCCCTATAAAATCGCTCACGCATGATGACGAGCACAAACACGCCTTCGTCACCGAATCCGGCACCTACGAAATTATGGTTGGCTCCTCCTCCTCCGACACCCATACCCAAACCCGCGTTCAAGTGATGGAATGGTGAGTTTTCCAGGCGCTCCAATTATATTGATAAGAAATCGCTTTTTGCGCCCCGGCGATTCAGGCTCAGGCGGGAGGTTGCAGGCTGGAGGCTGGAGGAAATCCGAATGACGAATGACCGATCCGAAGAACTAATAAGAATTCGCTTTTTGCGCCCTGCCGATTCATTGAGGCTGCGCGGGTGATTCAGTTGTTGGCGGTGGCGTTCTGAAGGGTCGTAGATGTCTGGAGCGCCGCGAATGTGGCGATGGTCAACCACGGCCTCGGAAGAGGGCAGCGTCAATTGACTGACCCCTCTCTGGTTGGCGCGCTTTGCTACCAGGGTGAGTTCAAGAATCGTGGCCGCCGAGGTAACGAGGCGGATTTTGGCACAAATGCGAGTTCCGCCTCGTTACCTCGGCGGCTACGCGAGTTTCGGCGCTTCTTGAGCTCACACTGGCTTTGCTACGCACAAGAGGTCTTGCTTTTTGCTTTCCTATTCTGGATGAGCAAGAATTTCATCGAACATCGCCTGGAAACTGGTCCAGCAGTTGTTCGTAGAATTTTTTCCAGTGGCTTTGCCCTGGTAGTCCGTCGAGAGAAATCGGCCGGCGTCAGACCATACTGTCTGCACCACGCCTTGAAAGCGTTCTTTCATTTCCGGCGTCGAACTCGTCCTGAACCTGGCCATGTCTTTCGCCTGTGATACCGCAATTTTCGGCGTTCGATAGGCACATGTCACGACCTGGAACCCCTTCATCGCAAAATAAACGGAGCTTTGATCCGGACGCTCGTAATGCCAATCGCAGATCATCACGTCTTTGGGGATTAGATCAATCGCCCGCCAGGTGTTGTTGTAACTGGCCTCCCAAATGCCCAGTCCGGTCGTTTTGCCATCCAGCAAGCGATCGCCCCAAATCCATAAGCGCCGGCCTCGTCCGGCAAGATGATCATGGATCAGACGCACCTCACCGGCGAACAGATCGGCTTTATCCCGGCCAGAGCACCGCGGACATTTTTCGTCGCCGATATAAAAGACTTCATCCATGCCGGCGTGGAAACTGTCTGCTTCAAACGCGTCGCAAAGCTCATCCATCAACCCGAAAACAACGTCGTGAACTTTGGGATGCAGCGGGCAATAGCTCTTGCAATAAAGCCCGTCGAGGTTTGGCCATTCATACTTGGCCGGCATTTTGACGTGTGGGGTCTCATCGAACTCCGGATATTGTCGCAATAAATTTCCGGTGGTGGCAGCCCATGATTGATGGCCCAACAGGTTGATGTGCGGAATGATTCGGATGTTGTTTTTCCTGCACACGTTGGCGAGCTTTTTTGCGGCTTCCCTGGAAAGCCCCTCGTTGTCCTTCAATTCGGGATGGCTTTCAAACTGGTAACGGTAATCCACTCTTAAGATCAAAGTGTTTACACGCCGCGGCGCCAGTTCGTCCTGAACAAATGCGATAAACGCATCGAGGGACTTTGGGGTGGGAGCGGCGATGCAAAATCCGCGGACAGGCATGGCCGTGTCCAGGTCATCGCGCGCATTCGCGGTCGGGCCAATGACCAACAAGCTCGCGAGCACAACGGTTTTGATGAAGGATGAGTTCATGGCAGTTTTTGGTTAGAGGCGGAGGCGAAAACCGATGCGATTCAGACCGGCTGCGGCGCAAAGGATTACTGCGGCGCAGGCAGCGGAGCGGACGACGGCGTGGAGGAGATCGGGCTCGGCCAGGCGGCCATACCAGTCGCCCAGGTCGAGCAGGTTAATCGTTGAGGGGAGCATCTCGGAAAGCAGGTATGCCAACAGAACGTTTTGGCCCGCAACGGCCAATGGCCTTGCAATAAAGTGCACGGGCTTCACGTCCGAGAGAAAATAAAACAGCAGCCAAAGCGCAGCCGTGAAGGCGCAGGCCCAGAGACACCAGGAAGGCGTCGCGTTGTTTTTGTTAATGCCGTAAAGGCCCGTGAGCAGCCACGCCCCGGCCGCAAATCCGGCGATGAACAACACTGTAAAGCGCGTCCGAGACCAAACTGAACCCTTGTCCGGAGCGCCGAGCGGTATGGCCAACATGATGCCCGCGACTGTGATCGCCGCATGTGATCCAAACATCTCGCCGATGCCCACATACCTGGCGAGCCAGAAATGATCGAAAGCGCCCGTCCGGTCGGCGGGGTAAAGGCACATGAGCAGCACGATGCTGCCAAGCAATGCCGCAAGATTTCCGCGAAAAACCATGAACACAATTGCGCCAACCAGGTAAGCCCAGCCGATCAGTCCGAGAATACCGTACCATTCGGTGTGGATGCGAAAAGGAGAAAGGGTGATGATGCGATGGCCGTCTTCGCCACGGAACGCGAATGCCAGATACGCCAGGACGAGCAGCCCAACGGCGCGCAATATCACTGAAATAATCCGGAGAGGCTGCGTTTGGTGAGTTGCGGCGCTGGCTTTACGAGGGCCAGAAATCGTGCAAAACGCCAGGATGGCCGAGAGATACATTAACGCGCACCATAGCGAACCGGACCACCCCATTTTCTCGGAGTCGGGGGTTTCATTGACCATCAGGATGCCGATCATCAGCAGCGACAGGGTGCGGATCACCACGTGGAGCAAGGTTTTCCAGAGAGGCTCGCCTTGGTTAAGCCGGGAACCGATGGCAGATGGAATGGACATGCCGACAATGAAGAGGAAAGCGGGAAAGACCAAATCAACGAACGTCATGCCACTCTTGCCGTGAAAGTGTTTCATCCAGCCTGGAACAATCTTATTCGAGACGCCTGCGAGGTCGTTGACAAATATCATCATGAACATAACCAGGCCGCGCAGGGCGTCTATGGAGGCGATGCGCGCGCGAGCAGGAGCCAGCGTTAAAGGCCCAACCCCAGCACGGGATGCGCCTGAGGAGGTGGTCGCGCGGTCGGAGGCATCCTGGGAAGCGAGCATGAGACAGTGTGTGGGCGGGAGAGATTTATTTCAAGGAACGATCATGCGATTGGCAGCTTTTGGGCGATGCGCCGCGCTACGTCGTGGGTTCATCGAGCGATTACATCCACCGACGCTCTGTCGGGTATCGTTTTCGGATAGACGCCAGTCATGCGAAGGCGCTCAATCAAAGTCTGGGCGCCGTGCTGCCTTGCGAACTCCAGCTCCGGCCTGGTGACTCCGATGCATCTCATCAAGCCACAGGATTCGAGCGCTGCCGGCGATCCCAGCTTCAGCCGGAGGGCCTCCTCCAAGACAAGGCCTTGAAGGGCCGAGTCGGGATGGACCCATTGTGCGATGTCCACTGTGTCGTGTGGCTCAAACAGTTCGATTAGGGTCTGCCTTCCGAGTTTCGTCAGAATGTCTGAACACCAATCTCGATCGGCGGAGACGGCGCACAGTTCAAAGCGGCCTAAGCTGCCACGTTTCTGCTGCTGGTGGCCAAATAGGTCCCAGGTGAGGTACGTGACGAATTCCTGTCGGCCTGCCCCGACGGTCAGCAGATTTATCCCGCCTCCGTCATCGAACGGATAAACATGAAAGTTAATGGGGCGGTCAAATGAGCCGACGCGTTCCTCTAACGCCTGGAAAAATGACTCTGCAAGTTCGCTCAATTTGCGAGGGCCATCAGGGTCCTATTGCCAGGAACTCCCGATGGGGAAGATTGTCCTTGTTTCGAAGGCTTAAGACCGCGTCGTCGGTATAGTCGAAAACTTCTTTTGTCTTTTGGGTCTGCACATGGCCGTCGCAGTAAGCAACATTCCACCTGCCCAGATGGCGTTGTCGAATCGCCGCCTGAACAAGTTGGCTGCCTGACTGGCTCCAAGGTCCCATGCCCGGGGACGGGCCGATGATTTGCCCAATGTCGATGCCGTAGTCCTGGAAGCCCTCGTAACGAGAAAAATCCGACCACCCATAAATACTAATACTATCGAGCGTGGTGGGCGCAATCGGCCCGTCACTGATGGCGATCATCAGACTCGGCCTCAAGACTTCGTTTTCACGAGTTGGAGGCAACCGGTTTGCGATCATAGGCCCAGCGCCTCCCAAACCAAGGAACGTTGGAGACGACGAGCTCCACACCCCTCTCCAGTTGTAACCGTAAGTGCCCCAATGGTGCGCCAAGTCCCACATCTCCGACTCAGATGGATCATAGAGGCCGGTCAGCCGGGCATAGCTCGGACATAAATAGAGCCGGCTTCTCGCGTTGGCCCGTCCCCGAAAAATGTCCACATCCCAAGTCGCCCCCGAATAGGGTTGCAACAACTCCTGCCAATAAGAATTGTCGGTCGAACCAGGCACCGAATAGGCCGCAGAATAGTACGGAAAAGCCCCAAAATCGGATACGTAGTTTGCGATGGCGATAGCCAGTTGCCGGGCGTTGCTCCTACAGACCGTCGTGTATGCCCGCTCCTTTGCGCGGCTCAAAGCTGGCAACAATAACGCCGCAAGGATGGCGATGACGGCGATGACCACCAAAAGTTCGATCAAAGTGAACGCACGGCTGCCGTTCCGATGGAGTCGAGTTGTGGAGGGGCCATAACCTCGAGTGGGAAAGGTCCGCTTTCTACCACCTCGCCAAGCTTTTGACGGCCCGCCAGAGAGTGAGAGTCGGGGATTGAACTCGCCCACATCTCCATGATAACAAACGGCATTGCAGGCGTCCAGCGGAAAGTCTTGCCGAGAGCTTAATCCGTACCCTGGGTCTTGCCAAAGCTGGGATTCTTCGGTGTAGTTGGGTAGGAATGTTCGAGCGTGAGCATCGGTTCACGCCGCAGTGTTCTGAGATGGATTTTGGCAATGCATCTATTGGCGATGCAAACACAACTCATACTTTCTGGCCGAGGCAGCTTCAGGCGCGCGCGAATCGTTGTCGTGCTCGCCCTGCTGTCGATTGCCACGATGCCGGCCTACCCCTGGGGACAACAAGGACATGAGCAGATTGCAAGGCTGGCCCAGACGATGCTCACCAGCGCCGCGCTCATCCATGTACAGGCCCTGCTCGGCACGAATGATATGGCCTCGGTTTCGGTCTGGGCTGACCGGGCCAGGCAGTTGATGAAATACCACAATGGCACTCGAAATTCATCACCACGACCCAAGCTCTCCGCTACATCATCCATTTGGTTGGCGACATCCACCAGCCGCTGCACGTCGGCTGCGGTTACTACACGAATGAGGCCGGTGCGGCACGGCTGCTTAAGGACCCGAACGACATCGCCGATCCCGGCGCGAACGATGCCGGGGCCAACCTGCTATGGATAGGCGGCAGCAAGAACCACCTTCTGCACGCATACTGGGATACCGATATGGTTGCCGTTGCAAATCGCGGCCATGACAGCCAGCAGATGGTTGCGCTGCTCCGCAATGCAATAGACGCCAAGAAATGGAAAAGCACAGGCGATTACCACAATTGGCCTGCCCGCTGGGCCAAAGATTCCGTTACCGAAGCCAATGGCGTCTATGACGGGGTCACGTTTGGCGCGGCGAAATTCAACCACAAAGGCGAGCCGCAGGA